>Ga0055584_100000192_pt1 | contig 57933 bp, 46 predicted proteins | sample OSDHelmetaG_FD_58716 | JGI IMG/M metagenome (GOLD analysis project Ga0055584, IMG submission 58716) | Pelagic marine sediment microbial communities from the LTER site Helgoland, North Sea, for post-phytoplankton bloom and carbon turnover... | ecosystem: Environmental > Aquatic > Marine >... | reverse complement strand
GCCACATCACCCATTAACCAGTACAACAGATCGACATTGTGAATGGCCTGATTCATGTAGGCTCCACCTCCATCGAGATCCCACGTGCCACGCCAGCCGCCCGAATCGTAATACTCTTGCGAGCGATACCATTTGACGTACGTGTCCCCCAATGTCAATTTGCCAAATCGTCCCGACTCGATCGCTTCTTTGAGAGCTATGTTGGCTCCTCCAAAACGGCTTGGCATAACGGTGCAGAGCTTCACTTTATTTCTCTTGCAGGCGTCAATGATTTTGTCGCAACGCTTGAGTGTAATTTCGAGTGGCTTTTCGACGACCACATGCTTGCCTGCATTGGCGGCAGCGACGGCTGGGTCCATGTGTGAACCACTGGGCGTGCAAATGCTGACGGCATCGACGTTCGGGTCGTCGAGCATCTCTTTCAGATTGTGATAAGGGGTGCAGCCTTGAGCTTCCGCGTAGCGGTCGGCTCCGGCCGGAAAGGTGTCGTAACAGGCTGTGATTTTCGCACCGCGAATTCGCTTAATGGCTTCGGCGTGAAAATTGGCAATCATGCCGCAGCCGATAATTCCAAAATGGATCCCCATGTTGATTCCTTCAAAAGGTGTTGATCGTGATGTTTTTGTGTGATTTGAGCAGTGGTTTTGATTCTAACCGCTTCGTAATCTGATTTCACGGGTGGCGGTTCATTCTTCTTGAAAGCCAAGTCACAATATTTGTTTGATTAAGCGGCTTTCATTTGTCCCAACGCATTTGGAATAAAAAAATTCATATGTATTCAGCTTTACGCCGTGTTAAAGTGTACAACAAGCGTTGAATACGAAGACCAGACTCTCGATTTGGCTTTATGGTCCGTTCGCTTCTTTTTTCTGACGGAGAAATCTCATGCGTAAGATATCTATCGTGACCGCCCTAATGGTTTGTGGGTTTCTAGTCGGAATTAACGAATGGAGAAACATCGATGGTCTGCGCATTCCGGCTCTCAACGCTCAGTCAAGCAAGCCGGTGGCGAGCCTGTCATCGGAAAGAACGTCGCACAATGATCGCCTCAATGGTCGGGCCAAGATCGAAACGATGCTTAATAAGCCACTCGAATTGCAGTTCGATCAGGTTCCGATGCAAAAGGCATTTGACAAGCTTGCTCAGCACTACGGGATTGCCATTATTTTCGACCCACGAATTCGGGGCGAAATTGACTTAGAAGATCCAATTTCTCTCAGTTTTGAATCGGAAACAATTCTACTTAAAACAGCCTTGCATGACTTGATACTGAGTCCCCGGGATCTCGCTTACAGAGTGCGAGAGGGCTACCTGATGATTACAACATACGATGAGTATATCGAATTCGGGCATGAGATCGCAGTTTATGATTGTCGTGATTTGATTTCGAAGCCAGGAGAAATGGGGGATTGCAAGCTACAGCAACAAGCCCGGCGAAAAAAGCTTATCAAAATTATTGATAAACTAATTGGACCACCCGGTACTCCTTGGGATGACAATGTTGGTGTTGAAGATATCTGGGAAGTGATCGAACCTTTTGAAAATCATCTCGTGATATGGGCGCTTCCTCATGATCACGAGAAGGTCAAAGACCTGCTCCAGAAACTCCGCGATGCGATGAAGGAATGATTGCCTACAACGTAATACGAAGACTTTTTGAGCCGCTCGCGCAATTAAGCTGGCAGGATACATTGAATGATCTTCTTTAGAAGCGTGGACTTCATAGGGAAGATGTGTTTGTTCCTAGCAGGCTGAAATAATCGCTCAGTTGGTCTTGCTGTCGCGTTTTTTTTTCGCTTGAGCCTTCAGCTTGTTGAGTCGGTTCGAGTAAATCGTAATGGCCTGCTTTGCATAGGGCTTCGCGTTGCCTTCGAAATCCGTTTTCGCCTTTTCGAGTGATTGCGACGCAGCTGCAATCTGCAATTCAACTAAGGTTGCTTCACTCCGATCATCTAGCCACTTGGTAATGTTGTCGCGACTCAACGACGCATACATGCTGCTGTAAAGTTTTGGTACGGCTGGTTCGATGATGTCCTGAATCAGCCAAAAACAATGGTCACCCATATCGGGCATTCCAATCACTGCTCGCATCAAATGATTTGATTTTGAGACACGACCATCGTTCAAATGTTTGCGCAATGAATTGATTGCTTTTAGGCCGCCCTTCCGCAGTGTGTCGCTGGCAGCATGAACGGCATCTTTATCCTGACTCAGGGCAATAGTTTCGATGGCCTTGTCATAGATATTCGCAGCTTTCTGAGCGTTGACGGTATTCGGTTGTGCTGATAGCGTCACGTCCGCATAGAGAATGACCAAGAACACAAAAGTCATCGACCGATGTAAGGAGTTATTCATGGCGGTCATTCCTTGGCAAGAGAGCGTTCCGGCGGATTCCGTCGATCAGGATTCGGGCGAGAATTGTAATTCATCACCGCAAAGCGGCTTCGCGGGCTGAGCGAGAGGGGATTCTGTCAGCCCGCCAATCGCTCTGTTTGCTGCTCCCGTTTGGGCAAGTTGGTCACCGAGACTCCCTGATCGGCAAAGGCTTCTGCCAAGTGGGAATGACAGGTCAGGAGTAATGTTTGCGTGACGTTCTGTGAGAACTCTTTGAGAGTCTCCATCGCGGAACTGACTCGGGTTTCATCGAAGTTGACCAAGATGTCATCGAGGATAAACGGTAAATGAATCCCTTCGTTGCGTTGTTCTTCGACCAAAGCCAGACGAAGTGAGAGCAATAGTTGTTCGCGAGTGCCGCCACTGAGTTCGTTCAGCTTGCGTGCCAAGCCGGCATGATCTTCGACGTGTAAATCATGTTCGCCGAGTGGTGCCCAGACACGTTGATAACGTCCTGCGGTCAGCATGCGGAAATATTGTTCGGCACGCTGCAAGGTGGCCGGCCGTTGTTCGCGTTCGAGACTGAATTTGATGTGAGAGATCGCTTGTTCCGCTCGATCAATTCCCAACCAGCGTTCGCATTGCTGCTTGATTTGTTCTTCGATTTCCGTGATTTCCTGACGAAGACGCGGTTCGCGACGATCATTGAGAATGCTGTCTCGCTGCTGACGAAGTTCTCCCCGTTTTTCATATGCTGACGAGAGTTCTGTTTCGAGTTGATTAAGTTGGTGAGAGAGTTCGTTGAGTCGCTCGCGAGTTTCGTCGGCATTGTATTCCAGTAAGTCATCTTCAAAGATGGCTAACTGCTTTTGCTCGCCGACGGCTCGATCCAGTTCGTCGCGTGACATCTCGATCAGATCGGCAAGCTCTTGTCTCTCTTGATACCATAACGCCCGTTGATCGAACGATTGTCGATCATGAGCGCCGCCGGCTGTGAGTAATTGGGAGTGACGTGAGCGAAGTGACTTGATGTCGCTTTCGAGTTCATCTAGTCGTGATTGCACTTGTCGTTGCTCTCGGGCGATCTCCTGTTTTCGCTGCCAGAGTCGATTCCAGTCTTCGTAGTTCTCCCGCCATTCGGCAATGATTTGGTGAGCTGAAGTGTGAACCGGTTCGTTGGTGATCTTCTCCTGGATTTTGAAGACTGATGAATCGAAGACTTGTCGCAGTTCTCCCGACTGTGAATGTTTGTCGCGGAGTGCCGAGATTTGATGCTGAATGGATTTCAGTTCCAGTGCCGATTCCCACGACTTCCAGCCATCGGCGATTTTGACGGTTTCGTTCAGGCCGATCTCGCGGAGTGTCTGTAACCAGCGATCGCGATGATTGGCGAGATCGCGGCGGATTTCTTGCAAACTGGCTCGAATTTGAGAGGCTTCTTTACGCTTGTTTTGCCATTCGGCTTCGCGATCAATCCACCGTTGGTAAGTGGTGAGTTGAGAGGTGAGAGCAGAGAGATCAGACGTTTGATCGGATTGGCCAAGCGATTCCAGCTTGGTTTGAATCTCGGCACGTTGTTGCCTGAGTTGATCGACCTCTTTTTGGAGCTTTCCGAGTGTCTCTCCCTGTTCAGAACTGAAGTGCCATTGCAGGGCGAGTCCCAGTCCTCCGCACGTCAATCCGAGAAGGAAATAGACGGCACCCGCGAGTCCGCTCACACTGACTCCCTGCCAGATACCCAAAATTGCCAACATGGCACCGGCGACGGTAAAGCCAGTCAGGAGATACTGGACACCTTTAGGGAGCGGTTCGGTTTCGATGAGTGATTGTTGTTGATGCTCGAGCATGGCGATGCGGTCATCGAGTTGCTCGGCTCGCATATTGAGCCGTTCGCGGTCTCGTGATGAGTTGAGCAGTCGTTCGGTCCGTTCCAGCATCTGTGCGCCGGATTGTCCCTGCCATTTACTCGACTGTCGTTCGAGTTCCTGTTGTTCCTTTTGATTCGATTTGGACAACGACTCGATCTTCCGCCTTGCGCGAGCACGACGTTTTAATGTCTTCTCGTAATCCTGTGCTGCATGAGAAAGTTTTCGTTGTCGCTCGGGGGAAAGTTCAAGGCGTCCGAGTCGTTCGAGAGTCCAGTTGTCGCCGAGTTGTGGTAGCTTCTGGTTGAGAGACTCTTCCAAACGGCGAAGTTCGTGCCGGTCGGATTCGGGGATCTCTTGTCGTCCATCGAGTTGGTGGGCCTGGTCGAGCAAGACGCGAATCGTGGGAAGTTCATCGATGATTGGTTGCGATTCAATTGCTGCCGACAGTTCTTCTTCTAATTGTCGTAGTTCGCTTCGCAGGGCAGAACGCTCTTCGAGCAGGAGATTGAGATCGTGTTCGAGTTCATCTAGTCGTGCGATGCCGTTTTCGGGGAACTCATCGACGACGGGAATACTGTCGAGCTTCGCTTGCAACTCGCGAACTTGTGACCAGGGGCCATGCACTCTTTGGAGGAACTGGTAACCGACTCGTTCGTTCTCCCATGAACTTTGCCGTTGTTGCAAGTCGCTGATTGTTTGTTCGATGTTGAGGAGTTGCTCTTTCAACCCACTGAGGCGTTTGCGTGGTTCTCCCAGATCGTCGAGTTGGCGACTCAGCCGATCATGATCGTTGATGAGTCGACGAATAGAAATTTTGTGTTCGCTGCCGAGTGTCATTTCCTGCTTGCGTCGTTCGGCATCTTTGAGCGCTTGCAGGATGAATTTGCCTTTGTGGCCAAGTGAAACGCCGAACAGTTTCTCGACAATCTCTTCCCCCGAGAGGACAGAGAGTTGTTGTAATTCGTCGAGACCGAAGCAGCAGACGTTGTCGAAGACATCTTTGGTGACGTTGCCGAGCATTTCTGTCAGAAACCGCTGTGCGTCGTCCCCTTCAAATTCTCGATCTCCGGTGATCGAGAGTACGTCGCCCGTTCGTTGGACGAGATAATTTCCGTCACGATACTGGACCTCAAGCATGCCACTTGCAGGGTGAGTTGCATCGAGCGAATCTTGTTCGTCATAACCGAACAGGACTCCGCGGAGAAATCTCATGAGAGTGGTTTTGCCGGCTTCGTTAGGGCCGAAAACGACGTTCAGTTCGGGGGATGAGAGTGGCAGAGAAAGATTCCGCCAGACTCCGAACCGATCGATTTCAAGATGTGTAATTTTCATGCGGGAGATTCTCCGGGTCACTTTGGGTCAGCCACTGAGTCACGACCGATTCCGCGTGATTTCCGATCTGAGCGGGATTCAGAACGGGGCGAAGTCGAGTGAGCAAAGCGGCAGAAGATTTGTCGGTCGCCCAGATCGCGGTGAGGCGATCGATGTCGGGTTGGTCGGCCGATTGTTCGATTTCAAACAGAGCTTCAGCGAGTTCTTTGCCCGAACAGGCAGAGTTGTGGTCCAGCGGGAACTGACCACCTGGCTGAAATCCATGAATCACGTGCGTTTCGTTTTGATTATGTGCGGCAAAAGACTCGTTCCAGGCCGCCAGAAGATGACTGTCGTCACCTTCCAGAATGATATTGGAAAGACGGTCATTACTGAGGATGTTCCAGGTGATCAGCTTGAGACGTTCTTGCGGCCCCCATGTCAGAGATTCGATTTGAGTCTGCATGGCGAGAGCTGCATCTTCCCAGTCGGTACTTGGGGAGAGATCGAGATTGATTTGATGGAATTGCACCACCGACGTGGGCAATGTTTGGAGATGCGTTTGGCTCTCGGTAGTGAAGTCGATCAGCAGGCAACCGGCTTTTCCCTCTGCTTGAGACTCTGCAAGGGAGAGTGGTTGAGGCGATGTGCAATGATCGTGTTGGGTTGAGTGTTGCCGCTGGTGAATCACTGAAGGTCCGGCACAAATCAAATCGATACCGGGAGGGAGTGTGTGGGAATGACTCGATGTCTCATCCAGCGCAATGGTTGGAGTATTTGAATTCTCGTAAACGTGTTCGTCTTCCTGATGGATATCGGGAAGTGAGGCTTCCGAGGAAACAAGCCGTGCAATCACATGCTCGTCATCGATTTGGTCAGAGTGAGTGTCTGAGATAACGGATGTCTTGTCGTTGTCTCGAAGCAGGAGATAGCGATTCGTGACGTCAGGAGAGATCAAGCTGATGTTTGATTTGGCCGTGCCGAGGTCAATCAGCAGTTCTTTCCAGAAGGTGAGCGGATCGGAAGAGCCGGGATGAATCACCACGGGAACTTCCGCTTCTGCGAGAAGTTCCAGACCTTCAATCAAAGCGAACTCTGCGTGGCTACTTAATTGATCGGCAACCACCATGTTTCCATTCAGAATCAGCGCATCGACTTCGCGATCAATGGCATAATCCTGGATCTGTCTCCAACTATCGAGCGTTGAATCCAACACAATATCACGTGCGTCATCGGTGAGAGGGAGGGCCGTCCGCAACGGTTGCCCGAGGCGCAGGTTGGCTGCCAACAATAGGCGAACAGATTGAGGTCGCATGGCAGAATCCTTCCCGCCAGTTCAAATCTTCACAGGGAGCGCACGTTGATCCACAACACATTCTATGTGTGTCTCGGCGAAGTCTACTTGAGTTGCCAAATTTCGGAAAGGCCGGTTTTCACAGGTTTTACAGCCGACCAGAGGAGGCTCGGAGAAATGAACCATCGGCTGTTCAGGGTGTGTTTTGTGATCAGGATTGAGTATGATCGATTTCGTCCCGAGACATTGTAAGTTGTTGCCATCATGAAACTTGTTGTCATTCACTTTCATCTGAACCGGGGCGGAGTCACATCCGTGATCCTGAATCATCTGCGAGCTTTGCAGCAGTCCGGGGCGGGTGAGATTGAAGAAGTGATTCTGTTGCATGGAGGCCGAACGAACGGACTGCCGGAGGGCTTCTCACTTCCCGCCGATGTGGTGAAATTTTATGAGCGATTCGGAGAATCGATTTTGAATGAGGAGAGTGAGACGGGGGCTTGGGCACGCGTTGTAACTCCCGAAGAGTTCAATCGCATTGATGCCGCGATCATGGGAGGGGAGCGATTTGCTTCTGGGCCGTTCGAGAATTGGTTTGCTCTCGTGGATGTAGAGGATGGCAATTACATCGCCATCGATCTGAGTGTCGAGCATCAAGGAAAATGTCTGGATGCGTTTCACGAGACATTTGCTATTCCCAGTTACGTCGACGTGGTAGCAGCTTCATTTACCGATCTATTGAATCGGTTTCTTGACCACAAGGAAGACACGGCGTTCTGGCTGGATGAGGCCTTCGAATCTCTGGGCGAGGCGTTTGGCATGTACGGTATCGAACCGGCAGAAGAATAACCGCCGCGCATGAAAAAACCGCCATGTTGTGTGGGACATGGCGGAATTTAAGCCTCGGTGTAGTTCGGCCGAAGTGGTCAAAACATACTTCTTTTCCCGGTTTAACGCAAGCGAAAAGTGAATCCATGCCCGCCGGTCTAAAAATGCGCGTGGCTGATTGAGATCCTTCCCTACCGCGGTAAGTCGTGGCTACATCAGGATGTTCGGTCGATTGAGAAGCTGTGCGGGTCGTGTGGACTTTGCTTGCGGTAAAAAGTTGTTGTCCCATACATCAGGCACTGTTAATATCTAAAGCTGTCGATCTTTCGTGTGTCGGGGAATTCAATCGCCTCATCATTCCCTGATGACGACTAAAGACAACAGGGCGATTCGATGTCGCCTTCCTGCCTGCGGATTGTTCTAAACAATCACAACTCACCAACGATTGAACCCTCCTCCCTGTTGCGGAGCTTGCCTGATGCCGCGTACTTTTTATCACCTCTATGCCTTACCACTTTTGATCGTTCTGATTGCTTTGTGCGCGCCTCAGATTGTCACTGCTGAAGATCAATTGTTGAGTCCAGAAGCTTCCATCCCGGAAGCCATCGATCATTACATCGATGCCACCTTGGCGACAGAAAAAATCACACCGGCACCGCAAATCGGCGATGCGGCCTACTTGCGTCGCGTCACACTTGATCTGGCCGGACGAGTGCCGACCATTCACGAACAGGAAGAGTATCTCGGGTCTGATGATTCCAACAAGAAGCAGGTCTTGATTGACCGCTTGCTGGCGTCTCCCGATTATGCGTTTCATCAACGGAATCGTTTGGATGAGTTGCTGTTGGCAAGCATCAAGAAAGACAGTGTCTGGCGTGAGTATCTGTTGAAGTCAGTGCAGGCCGGCAAGCCGTGGGATGTGATGTTCCGCGAGATGATGTTGGCCGATGACGCTGAGGAAGAGACCGCCGCCGCGAAAGAATTTCTTGTCAGTCGAATTAATGACGTTAACAAAATGACCAACGATACGAGCAAGTTGTTTTTCGGCGTGAGCGTCAATTGCGCACAATGTCACGATCATCCGTTGGTGTGGGAATGGAAGCAGGATCATTACTTCGGCTTTGCCTCTTTTTTCAACCGGACGTATGTGACGAAATCAAAACAGTTGGCGGAGAAGTTTGAAGGTGATCTGAAATTTCGTACGACCGAAGGGGAAGAGAAAAGTGCTCAGTTCATGTTTTTGACCGGTGCGAGTATCGAGGAGCCGGTGGTTGAAGTGAGCGATGAGCAAAAAAAAGAATGGAACGAGCAGATCAAGCAGGCCCAAAAGGAAGACAATGTCCCGATTCCACAACCAAACTTCAGCCCGCGACAGGAGTTTGTGAAGTTGGCATTGGCCGATGAGAATCAATCGTTTTTTGCACAGTCAATTGTGAATCGGATGTGGGCGTCGTTGTTTGGTCGCGGGATTATCGATCCCCCCGATCAAAATCATTCCGGTAACATGCCCAGCCATCCACTGTTACTCAAGTGGTTGGAGCGAGACTTAATCACTCATAATTACGATCTGAAACGTCTTTTGGGAGGAATCGTCGCGAGTCGCGCTTATGCCCGGTCGAGCGAATGGGGAGAGGGTGAGCGGCCCGAACCTTGGTTTTTCGCAGTGAGTGAAGTGCGACCTTTAACGCCTCGGCAGTATTCTCTCTCACTCCTGCTCTCGACAACTTCCCCGGAGAGTCTTCCGTCGTCGGTCGAAGATGAAAAATGGGTCGAGTTTCGAGCCAAGTACGAGAAGTCGGCGGAGGGAATGGCCGATCAGTTGGAACTACCGACCGAACATTTTCAGGTGAGTGTTGATGAGGCCTTGTTATTCAGTAACAACGCTCGTATTGAAAATGATTATCTGCGGGACTCGGGGGACAAGTTGGTGGGGTATCTCAAGCAACTGGAACGCCCCGAAGAACAAGTTCGTGTGGCAATCAAAGCGACGCTTGGACGTGAACCGGATGTTGCCGAGACGGCTGCCTTTCTGAGTTATTTGAAAGAGCGTTCTGATCGTCCGATTGAAGGATTGAAGCAGATGGTCTGGTCGCTCATTACGAGTCCCGAAATGCGGTTCAATTTTTGACCAATTCAGCTTGGCTACCTGCATGCCACCCTCTCCTCCTTAGGAGGAGAGGGCCGGGGTGAGGAGGTGGGAGAGAACCAGAGAGATGTCACTCACTGTGAGTGGAGTCGATTAGCGACGAATCAAGGAATAACCCATGGTAAATGATCAGTCTCAATTCAATCGACGACGATTTCTCGGCACAATGGCCGCCAGTGCAGGCGCTGTGGCTGCCGACATGACGGTATTGAATGTCCTGAAAGATCCACTCTTTGCCGCAGAACTCAAACGTCAGCAAAAAAGTGTGATCTTGCTTTGGTTGGCCGGCGGTGCGAGCCAGTTTGAGACTTGGGATCCGAAACCGGGTCGTGAAACGGGTGGACCATTCGGCAAGATTTCGACCAATCAAACCGGAATTGAGATTTCCGAATTGATGCCGAAAATGGCCCAGCAAATGGAGCAGACGGCGTTAATCCGCTCGCTCAATACCAAGATTGCCGATCACGGCGGTGGCTTCAATCTGATGGGGACCGGTCGCAGACCTGAAGCGGGGATTGAGTTTCCCGACCTGGGAGCGATCATTGCACGAGAATTAGGACGGAAAGACAGCAAAGTCCCCGACTATGTCTCGATTTATTCCTCGACGGAAGGACGGCGAAATGGGACATCGGGATTTCTGGGAGGACGCTATGCCCCCATGTTTCTGACCCAAGATGTCATTCCTCCCAATCTCTCCCGGTTGGAGCAAGTAAGCGATTTTGATCACGTGGAACGAGCCGAGCTACGTCAGTTGTTGACTGATCGATTTCAATCAAAGCGACAATCATTGGTGGTGAGTTCTCAAACGTCGGCTTATCAGCGTGTTCGCGGATTGATGTCGAGTGAGCGTTTGTTTGACGTTGAAGAAGAATCGTCTTCGATGCGGGCGTTTTACGGGCAGACTCAATTTCAACAACAATGTTTGATCGCGCGACGATTGGTTGAAGCGGGGACGCCTTTTGTCAAAGTCGCACGCGCCTGGTGGGACTCGCACGGTCAGAACTTTGAGACGCATCGCGAATTGTGTGCCGACCTCGATCAGGGGATGTCGGCATTACTGGCTGATCTTGAGCAACGAGGGCTGTTAGAAAATACATTGGTCATTACATTGGGCGAGTTTGGTCGCACGCCACGGATCAATCCGTCGCTGGGACGAGATCATTTTGCCTCGGCGTGGAGTTGTTCTTTGAGCGGATGTGGTATCAAGGGAGGCACCGTTTACGGTAAAACGGATCCTGATGGAAACACCGTCGCTGAAGGGGAAGTTGGGGCCGGGCATCTGTTTGCGACGATCTTCTCGGCACTCGGTATCGATTGGCAAAAAGAATATCACCACGGTTCACGACCAATTCCAATCACCGATTTCGGTTGCGAGCCGGTTAAAGAAGTCCTCGCATAACCCACACTCAAACTATTCGATATTTCAAATATCGAGACGATCAGGTTCAGTCTTATGGCGATCATCGATCCTAACACGTTGAATAAGAAACAAGAGTACGGAACCTCCGGGGTCAACTTTTGCATGGCTCGACCTGCGGAGTCTTCGAACTTGTTCGTCGGAAACTCCGATTTTAAAGTTCATCAGTTTGATGCGGCGGCTGAGAAACCAGAACTCAAACCCATCGCCGAAGAGGGCCACAGCAGTTATGTCACCGGGGCGGCAATTTCTAGGTCGGTGTTGGTGACGGGGAGTTATGATAAACAACTGATCTGGTGGAACACCGACGATCATTCGATTGTTCGTAAAGTGCCGGCTCACGAACTCTGGATTCGCAATTTGATTTCATCACCAACCGGCGACTATGTGATTAGCGTGGCCGATGACATGCAGGCCCATTTGTGGTCAATCGCGGATGGGAAAAAAATACGGACACTTGCTGGCCACGACACGCAGACGCCTCACGGTTATCCGTCGATGTTGTATGCGGTCGCGATTTCTGCAGATGGCCAATTCATTGCGACAGGTGACAAGGTGGGTCGGGTGATTGTTTGGGAAGCGGCCACCGGAAAGCAGATTGAGCAATTGGAAACGCCGGTCATGTACACGTGGGATCCGAAGGCCCGTCGGCACTCGATTGGTGGAATTCGTTCTTTGGCTTTCAGTACTGACGGAAAAATGTTGGCGGTTGGCGGCATCGGAAAGATTGGCAACATTGACCATCTGGGTGGTCCGCATCGGATTGAGGTCTTTGATTGGCAAAATAAAGAACGCAAGTTTGAAATCGAAAACGATACTTATAAAGGGTTGGTCGAACAGTTACACTTCTCTCCTGATGGCACGTGGCTGGCTGCGGCTGGCGGCGATCATGGTGGCTTTGTGTCGTTCTATGGCATGGAAGATGGCAAGGAACTTAAAACCGAAAAAGCCCCCATGCACATACATGGTATGGAGTTCAGTGAGGATTACCGCACTTTGTACACCGTCGGGCATGGCAAGATCGCAATTTGGGAGTTGCAGGGTGAATTGGAACCACTGGTCGCTCCACGAGCGTCATAAGTGATGTGCTCGTTCCTTGGGGAAGTTCTAATGACTCCCTTGTGAAATTCTGCTGATGGACAACAATAAGAGATCACTTGCCCCGTGTCTTATTTGTTGAAGCGATCCATGATGTCATTTGAAGAGATGATCGATTCTCGTAAAAGCTGGATTGAAACGGTACTCCGTCCGTGGTGTCAGCAGGCGACACTGAAAGATCTCAAACGTGCCGAGCAGGAATGGCTCGATATTGGGGGTAAAGTCGCACCCGAAATGACCTTGTGGACCTGGGCCTGGGAACGCTTTCCGATATTGACTCACGATGGGCTGACCGGAGTGAATGAAACGACCGAGGTGACCGTCTCGTTGAAGGATGGTCGCCAAGTCACCGGTTTTCCCGATGGCCGAAAGAGCGTGCAGGGGAAATTGGTCCTGATTGAATCAGAGTCCGGTCGAGAGTCTGGTCCGTTCATCATCGATGAAGTGGAAGCTGTGCGTGGGTGACTTTTAGGAGTCAGGCAGCGCGAGGAATCTTCAGGATCTCGGATTGTAACGTCTCGTCCGCTGCTTCTGCTTCCGTCCATTCATAACCGAAGTGTTGAATCTCTTTGGCGCAGACTAACTCGATCCGGCGACGAGCTGTCGGGCTTAAAACCTGGCTGTAATGTCGTCTATCTTTACGGTGCTTCCCTTTCGCTCGCGGCATGACGATTTCGCCGAGTCCGAGTGTTGCTTGTAGTTCCTGAAGATCTTCTTGTAAGTGTTCAAAACGTAGTACCTCGCCGACCACCAATTTGTCTTTAATGGTGTAGATCTCCCAATTGGAAAGACGGTTCAGCAGGGCCGAGTCGAAATACTCCTCCATGGTTGGTTGTGTTTTGCGGTTGCGTGTGCTCCACCAATACCTGCTGATGGCCTTGCCGTAAGGTTCTCGTTCAACAGTAAAGATGAAGTAGTTTTCCCAGACTTCCGGGCTCACCAACTTGACGAGCTGACTGGCGGGCATGTGTTTGCCAAAGAAGGGGCGTTGGCCGCGTAACGCATCTTTGAGGTGACGCGGTCGATAGGAGGTGAGAGGGAATCGATAGTTTTGGGCTCCTCGGAACCCTAACTCTTTCCTCAGCTTTTCATCTTCTGGCGAAATTGGAGTGATGATATCCTGGGGGCCACAATGCTCCGACAGCCCAATCTCCAAGCTTGTTCCCGCAGTTTTTCGCGTTTTCAGAAATATAAACTTATGTTTATGGCTGATGATCATGATGGAACTCCAGCGCTTCAAGCGAACGCAAGGCTTGAATCGTTCTGGTGGGAATTTGGACGTTGTTCAAGAATTTGAACGTGGGTGGGAAGGCAGATTCTTAGGTAACTTACAAATCCTTGTCAAGGTGTGATGCATTGATACGCTTAGGGGAATTCCCTATCGAGATGTTTTTCGTGTTTGAGAACTTGGATCGTTTTGGAAAATACATTTTTAGAGAGAAAATCAATGAAATGAGACTCATTTCCTTGCGGAGCCCTGACTATTTCAAGTTTTTGCGTAACGCCAGGCATAAAGCGGACTCTTTACTGATGTAGTCATTCTTTCTCGAACAGATTCGGGAAAAAACGTAGGTTGTAACTCTGCAAGAGGAGACAGTGATGGAAATGATGAAGCCTCTACTACTTATGGGAGCGGTATCTGCTCTCTCTCTTTTGAGTGGCCTGTGTCTTCACGCAGAAGGTCCTAACGGAGTTCCGGCTGGAGAGCAGTCGCTAATCGTCAAAACAAAGTATGATGACGCCTTCGGATCCTTAGTGGAGGCTGCGAGGACAAACACTGATCGAAACAAAGTGTTGAATTCTCTGCTCACTCAGAACAATCTTGCACCTGAACTGAGATATTTTCTCTTACTCGATATTCTTGAGCTTGCGAAAGAGACAAAACGATTTCCAGAAGCAAAAGATGTTTTTATTGAATTTATCGATAAGTATGCTATGTCAGAAGACGCTCTGAGCGAACTTGCTGAATCGGTCGGAGATTCAATTCCTTCCAGTATCAATCGTACGGTGTATTTTGACTACGTTGATGGGATGAAAGAATTAGCGATCCGATGTCTCGGTCGAAATCATTTTGCGAGTGGTGAGGTACTCTTGGCAGACTTGTTGAGACTCACAAAGAAGTCTCGTGATCGTGAACTGGTATCAAAGTATCAACAGGCACTGAAGATGGCTCAAGAGCTTGTGTCTGAACAGGAAGATTATCTTGAGAGCTTGCAACTCATTGAAAAGGATTCGCAAAACTCAGAGGCCCAAGAAAAGATTGGCATCTACTATGGGTTCATCGTGGGAGACTGGAAAAAGGACCTTCCCTATCTGAAATCTTCGACACACTCAGGTTTGAAAGAACTTGTGGAAATAGAATCGGGGGAAAAAAAATTATCCGACCAGGAAACGCTTTCGCTTTCGAATCAATGGATCGAACTTTCTCAGGAGCGACGCTCGAATCATATGTATGCATCTCGAGGGGCTCAGTTGCTCAGGGAGTTGGAAGATTCTCAAAACAGTTTAGTTCGTGGATCTGCGAGTTCGCGACTTCAAGAGTTATCCTTAAAGCAAATACCGCTCTACGCCCTGAAGCAGAGGCTCCTGAAAGAACTGGGAGTGGAAGACATTGATAATACAATTCACGCGATGAGTACCGTTAAGGGGCTAGCAACTCGATCTTCAAGCGTCGATCTGAGTCTGGCTATAAAAGAGGCGAGCCTGATTGCTCAAGGCGAACAGTGTGTTTTGAACATTGTGATGCGAACAAAATTTCCAGAACTCTCAGAATTCCCAGATGGCGTCAGAATGGGTTTCTATATGCAGCTTGATGATGACAGCACTTCAGCGACTGGGCTGCCATTTTCTGGTATGGGCGCTGACCGTCGATTTAATTTTCGCATAACAAATACTGGATCAACTGTGACAATTGATAAGCTTGATAAACCAGCAAGTGGTTCTCGTGTACCAAAAATACTGACCATCAAAACTTTGTCAGATTCTGAATTTAATTACAAAATTCAATCTGATGTGATTCGCATTCAGTTCCCTCTCAAGGATTTGGGTACGGGAAACAAAAAATGGAATCTGTTTTTATCCCGTTATTCTCAAGTGAGTAATGTGACAAGTAAGTCAGGTCCAACGACTACAGTTGGAACGATTACGATTCCAGAATAGTCATCGATCGCAATGCGGGCTCACTACGGCACCGCTCCTGTCAAGATTCTAATTTCGTCCACTGGATGGAGCGAATGAGATCGATGTCACGTTCGTCGAGTGTTTTCAGAAGCTCGGTTTCGGTCGAGAATACGAAGGAAACCTGTCGACCATCAGGATGTGTGCAGAGATAGTAGATCCAGTGCATTTCTCGACCGTTGGAAGTCCCCGTTGCTACGACTCGATACAGAAATCGTCCATCGTCGGTTTCAATCTGTTCTGCTGAGACGACTTTGTTCAGTTTGTCGCCCAGAGAACGGACAATGTCTTTCTGAAATTGTTCTTCGGGAACGTGTTTACCCGGTTGGTCTTTGGGGAGTCCCATCATGGTCCCCTGTGTAATCAGACTGCCGTTGTCCATCAGTCGTAGCAGCACATATTTTCCCGGTATCACATGCCAGTTGCGAGTGTGTAGCAGTTGGGCGTTCCAGGGAGAGGTGTAGCTGAGAAGCAAGCGAATGGGATCCGGGTCGAGTGGAATAGAAGTGGCAAGTTTGTCGGTCAATTGTGGGTGCGAAGTTTGCGGCGTACGAGTGAAATGAATGTTGGCGGCGACATCGAGGCCGGGAGAGACCGGGCTGATACTGCTTTGCTCATTTTGTGTGACGACCAGATCTCGTAGATACTTTTTGTCGAGATCAAATTCGTACTGACCTCGAAATTTGACAACCGTTGAACCACCAAATCGTCCGCCTGAGACGCTTCCCTGGAATGTGACGAAGGCGATGTTGCCGTCAACTTTGGACAGTTTGCAAATGAACTCATGTTTCAGGACGGCTTCCACTCCCGTTAAGAGCTGGACGGCCCACGTTTCTGGCTTCCAGGTGTCTCCTTGTTTGACGGCAATCTGAGGCAGCAAACCGAGCGAGGCGAGAGAGTCGAAGGGAATGCGCAGTTGTTCCAGCACTTGTGCTGAGAGTAGGGCAGAGGGTGGGTAGTAGATCAGCTCAAAGTTTCGTCCTTCGACCACAAACAAGCGGTTGTTTTTTGGGAGGAGCAATTCTGTTTTTCGCTCGCCAATCGTGACGTTGGTTTGGTGTTGATCAAAGTGGCGAATGGCGCGGAGTGCCGACTCGTTCCGTCCTGCGGAAGGGAGGTGCCTGTCAGAGAATTTTAGGCTCGCGTCACTTTTGAGTTCAAACTTACGAGTTTGATTGTCGGGGACGCGTTCTTCGACTTGGCCGGTCACTTCAAGGTCGTACTCAATCGCGAATGTTTTACCGTTGAGTTCGGATTCTGAAAGCACATAAGTTTGAGGTGACTTTTGTGGGGCTGTTGTTTCTTGTGCCGACAGTGGAAAAAAAGAAATCCCGAGCAGGGCGAGAATGAGTGAGAATTGTTGAATATATATGATCATGTTTGATGTCTCCTCCGTGAGTCTTGAAGTCCAGATTTTAACACTTCCCTGTCGTGGTGAGTAGATGAGTGTCTTACTGACTCTGTTCAATCGAACCATTCGTCTTCGGGATCGAACTTTGGGTAGACGATATTGAGAATCTTCATATTGCCGACCGCGCGGTGTCGGACTCCGGGGGGGATCATGACGCACATTCCGGGTTTGACCTCGATGACATCATCGTCGAGTTCCATTTTCGCATCTGGGCCGCATTCGAGAAAGTAGTATGTCTCAGTCAGTTTTTTATGATAATGCGTTTTGGCGTCGGTTGTGATTTCGGTCATATGAATCGTACCGGGAGCTGCCATGACCTCTGCAAAACCACGCTTGGCGGAACCGCAAGGGCAGGGGACGGCGGGGATTTCTGAGAAATCGACGACGTGATAGTGCGAGACTTTATCCATAGTTTATTTCCTTTCAGACAGAATCAGATACGTCCGATTGCTTTTCTACTGGAGTTCTCCGCCGCAATGTTTGCAGATGCGATGTTGAGCAGCGGTTTCTTGACCGCAATGATAACACTCCAATGTGGCGAGTGAAGTCCGGCTGTTTGATTCTGCGGAGTCGATCATCCAGACAATCAACATGGTGAACACAATTCCGACGGGAATCATGATCGGAATGAGAAAAATGATCCAGAACCAGCTCACAAAAAATCTCCCCGGGAAGTTACCTGTATTCTACTGTAGCGGTTTATCCCGGAGGCTGTGAGGTTGATTTATCAATAATCGGGAATCATATCTGGGTGGCGAGAACTCGATGGAATTCGTTGAGAGTTGTTTCACCGGCGAGAACTTTTTGTCGGGCCGCATCTTCCAGAGTGATCATTCCCCCATTTCGGGCGATCTCTCGAATCTCAGCCGGGCCTTTTCCGTGCAAGATTGCCGAACGAATTTTTGCCGTGTTTAACATCACTTCAAAGATTCCTGTTCTGCCGAAATAGCCTGTTCCAAAACATTTTTCACAACCTTTCCCATGGACCAGAGGGCGATCGAGTTGTGAGGTGGATTCGAGACCAAGTTCGGCCAGCATGACTTCGTCTGGCTCGAAGTTTTCTTGACAGTGCACGCACGTCTTGCGAATGAGTCGTTGAGCAATGATGCAGCGAATGCTGTCGGCAACAAACAAGGGTTTGATTCCAAACTCTCGAAAGATGCCGATCACTGAAGAGGAATCGTTTGCGTGGAGTGTGCTGAGTGCCAAAATTCCGGTCAAAGAAGCACGAGAGGCAATAAAGGCGGTTTCCGGGTCTCTGATTTCTCCCACCATGATCACGTTGGGGTCTTGACGCAATAATCCTTTGAGAGCTTCCACGAATCCAAAGTCGATATTAGGCTCCGCCTGGATCTGGTTAATCCCTTTCATCTTTCGTTCTACGGGGTCTTCGATGGTGGCGAGACTTTTTTCGGGAAGGTTGAGTCTTTCCAGGCAACTGTAGAGAGTTGTGGTTTTTCCTGAGCCGACAGGCCCCACGCTCAAGATCATTCCATAGGGTGATTCGAGCGCCTTGTGGACGGTTTTTAGTTGCTCGTCGTTGAAGCCTAGATCGGAGAGCTGGCTGAACGATTTTTGGTCGGGCATCAATCGCAGTACGAGTCGTTCGCCATAAATGGTGGGACCTCCCCCGACTCGTATATCACGATTGTTGTCCAGAATTGTGACCGAGATGCGACCATCTTGCGCATACCGATGTTCGGTGATATTCATTTCAGCCATCAACTTCAGCCGCGAAATGACTTGATTTTTCATTTCTTGCGGAAGTCTCACCACATCGTGAAGAAGACCATCGACTCGCAGCCGTATTCGTAATCCTTCCGGTAATGGATCCAGATGAATGTCGGTCGCTCTGTTTTGAAACGCACGTTCGAGCAGCAAGTCGATCAGCTTTCGAGGAGCCACGACATCCGACAGGGCCAGAATTTCTTCGCTAAGAGCATTCTGAAAGGATTGGGTATTATTGTTCATGATTTGTGTGCCATGAATTCAGAGTCAATGTGACAGTAGTGTGAGGAACAGAGTGCTCTCAGTTGACGAGTGTGTAGGCGGCGTACGCTGCCAAGCCAATGCAGATGAGAGAAAAGATCAGTCCCAGAAATTTGTTGGTACGGTGCGCGGTGCAGAATGTCCAGATTCCCAGAATCCCTCCGAGACCACCCGCTGCGATTTGCAGTTGCGGTTCGACCTCTTCTCCAATGAGATGTTGATCAGAGAGTTTCATCGCCAACATTGCCCCAGCGATAACAGCACACAGGAGTGAGCTGGAGACAAGAAATGGAGCCAGATTTCTGCCAGTCTGCTCGGTTGTGCCTCCCAGATGATCGAGGGCGTCTTCCCGGTTGTCACAAATCGTCCAGACATTAGCGAGACCGGCAAGATCGAGGACCTGATTGATACCCTCATTGGTCGAGAGGAAGGAGACATCTCCTCCTTTGGATTCCACTTTCTTCCAGACACGAACCAGTAATGCGACCATTGAAGATCCCATATGCTCCAACTGCGACAGGTCAATCATGACCTGAGGCTTACTTCGTTCTTTGAGTTCTTCGAGCATTTGGCTACCGACTTGCGAAATACTATCCCACTCTACGTTCACAAGCTCACGTCGAAGCGTGAAAATCAGCTTTCGACCTTGTTCTTCTAAAGCCAAATAGGATGTGAGATCGGGATTTTCTTTTTTATCTTCAGTCATAAACACAATGACTTTCTTACCTTCAGTGCATTCTGAATCACTGGGAATCAGGATGTGTAGAGTTGGTTGGATTCTGGATGGCAGCAGATAAGACGGACTGGTCTCTCTTATCGATGAGTGTCTCCCGTAAGGGGAAATCCAGCGAACTTCAATCGGATCGAAACTTAAAACACAGGATAGCAGTTTGAAATCGTAGAATCGGGGTCAATTACGCGGTTTGCTCACTTTTCACCATTCGATCACGAGATCTTATTACTGAGCCGAATCTCGCGTTGGGGCGTTTTTCGGCGGAACTACAAGGTTTCCCGGAATTTCTCAACGGAAAGTGTACAGGCGATGTCGGGTTGTAGCGATTATGCCGTAAGGGAGATTTCGGCTCAGGTTGAGGGGAGAAGAATCCGAGAAGAGATCGAGAGGAGCTTTCTTTTCTGATTGACGAAGCGATTTCACGGCCCGTATAGTAGATTAGAGCAACATTCGATTGCGGAACGGAAAATCTCCGTCCAGTCTGCCCCCCGGGGTACGATTACACTTTTCAGATATTGAAACCAATATGAATACAGCGGTCAAAATTCTGATTGTCTTCGTGACCGCCTGTTCGTTGTCATTTATGGCATTGGCAGGTGCGATTTCGTTGGGAGGTCCCAACTGGTGGGGACGCACGCAAGCACTGACCGAGTTTACATTTGAAGCGAGTGCCGGTGAAACAACGACCTACTCAGCCTCTTATCGTCCGACTGGTGAAAGTGTAAAATCGGGATCGGATTCATTGGCAGATGTGGTTGTGGCGGCGTTGAACAAAGAGAGTCAGGTACTGACAGCAAAAGAGCAGGAGCTCGACCAAAGAATTGCCGCCGAGCAAGCTAACATTCAAGCATTGAAATCGTATCAGGAAAAAGATGTAGCTGCGTTAGATGCACGAGCTGCCGAATTTGCAGTAGAGCTTAAACGTATTAATACCCAAATTACAAATACCATTAACAACAGTGCCACCCAGGAAGCCGACAGCGTTGCTGAAAAGTTACAAGCGATGACGGCTCAGGGAGAACTGTTGAAAAAACGTCGTGAAGATGTGTTGCGGCTCCGCGATCAATTGGCCTTGGTGCGGACTGACCGAGATCGATTGGCAGAGCAGAAGCAGGAACTGGAAGACATTCTGATATTACTGGAATCCAGCATTTCACAATTGGAACGTCGATCTCAGCAGCTTCAGGATCGTTCAAAATAATGATGATTGGCCAGTGATGGCCTTATCCATAATCAATTACCGTTTCCTCGCCACCGCGAAGGGATAGAGTTATGAGTTTTTTCGGCAAGTTGCTCATTGTTTTTCAGGTACTGTTCAGCTTTGTTTTCATGGCGTTCGCCGGTGCTGTTTATACAGCTCAAGTGAACTGGAAGGCCAAGGCAGAAGGTCTGCAAGAGCAAGTCACTACTGCGAATCAGCAAGCTTCACAGCAAGCGACGTTGTGGCAAACAGAGCGATCGGCTCTCGAAAATCAAGCCAATGATCTGCAAAGCAAGTTTCAGACGGCTCAGGCCGACTTCAATAACGCCAAGAATGAGTTGGACGGCTTGAAGCAAGATTACGATCAGTTGAAGACCATCGAGAAAGTCTTTGAAGCGGAATCGGGTTTGTCGAAGGAAGAAGCGGAAGCACGTCGTGAAGAAGCATATCGACAACGTGAAGTGAATCGCCAGCAGAATAAGACTTTGGAAGATTTGGTCATCGCATTACGAGATGCCAAGGACGAAATTTTTTCCATGTCTAAAGAGATGGAAGCGATGGAGCGGAAGCATGTCGCCGCCCTCGAAGATCTCGCCACCTACAAGTTGATGGCTCGCGAGAATGGCTGGTCTCAAGACCCCAAAGAATATGCCCGAGCACAAGCTCCCGCACCATTGGTTAAAGGAATTGTGATTCAAGCCAAAGATGCCAATGACCGCGGTACGGAACGGCTCGTTGAGATTTCACTTGGTGAACGTGACGGATTAGTCGCGGGGCACGAGTTGTATATCTTCCGGCCGGCAGGACTCAACGAAGGACGTCCGATGTACCTCGGTTCGATCCGACTGGTCACTGTGACCCCCAACCGTGCTGTAGGTACGGTGGTTGAAAAAGCTAAAAACGGAACCATTTCAAAGGACGATCATGTCACCACGCAGCTCTGATAGCCCCGGAATTTACGACGGATTACTGCTTCTCTCTGTGGGAGCGATTATCGTCGGGATCATTTTCCTCTTTCTCGAAATTCAGGAATACGGCGGCCAAATCGCCCCGTAATGCTCCCATATTGCGCAGAGTCCCATTTTTTGGGGAGATTCTGTCTGTATGAAGGAGCTTGATTTGGTGGGGTGAAGTGCCTCTTGCGACATTTAGTAGACTGACATATAAGTCCCGTTCCTGATTCAGGTTCGGGGCTTTTTTTGTGCGCCTCGAATCTGGAATCTTCCCGCGACCCATATCTTGAGGCAAACGAGCAAGGATGCTCCACCGTCTTCGTAACTGGATGGCACCGCAGATCGCGCTGGATCTCGGTACGACCAACACACTCATTGCGATGCGTGGTGAGGGTGTCGTATTGAACGAACCCTCGGTTTTGGCGCTGCAAAACGATAATCGAAAGATTCTCGGTAAAGGGGCAGCGGTCGGAAAGCTGGCTCGTCAAATGATTGGTCGTGCTCCGAAATCGATTCGAACGGTTCGTCCACTCAGCCGGGGTGTCATTACCGACTATGAATTGTGCGAGGCGATGTTGCGCTACTTTTTTCGGAAAGTGTCCGTCAACGGTTGGAACACTCGACCGCGCGTTTTGATTCCTGTTACGGGAGGAATCACGATGGTCGAACGGCGTGCGGTCTTTAACTCTGTAGAACGCGCGGGGGGAGGCAAAGTCTTTCTCATTGGTAAAGCCAAAGCCGCCGCCATCGGGGCTGGATTACCGATTTCAGAACCTCTGGCCAGTATGGTTTGTGAGATCGGTGGGGGAACCACAGAAATTGGTGTCTTCTCGATGGCAGAGACAGTGGCGTCGCAATCGTTGAGGGTGGCCGGGGATGAGTTCGATCAGGCCATTGTCGATTATCTCCGCGAACGATTTTCATTACGCATCGGAATCCCCACAGCTGAGCGTTTGAAGCTGGAAATCGGTGCCGCGTTTCCGCTCGAACAAGAACTCTCTCGAGATGTCAGTGGGTTGGATATTGTCAGCGGCGTTCCTCGAAAAATGGTGATGACAAGTGAAGAGATTCGGGAAGCCGTGCGTGGGCCTTTGAATCAGATCCTCAGCAAGATCAAACAAGTCATCGAAAGTTGCCCTCCCGAACTGGTCTCTGATCTTGCCGAAACCGGAGTCGTTTTATCGGGTGGTGGCTCGATGCTTCGTGGAATCGATTTGCTCTTCAATGAACAACTGGGGATTCCCGTTCGAGTGACGGCCGATCCTCTGACGACGATGGTTCGCGGTGCGATGATTTGTGTCGAGCATCTCGATCAGTGGAAAGACAGTCTGGATGATGGTTACGCAGCCGCGTGATCTGTTTTTAGGGATTTTCAGGAAACGACAAGATGTCTGCTCCAGCAAGATCAAATGAAAAAAAACGTTCCAATCTCGGCATGCTACCAGTGTGTCTGGTCGCATGTTGGTTGGTTTCGATGGTTCCAGATCGATGGCAAACCTCTGCTCGCTCGGCGTTGTTGGATTCCACGGTTCCCATTCACTCTGCCAGAACTTGGATAACAGAGTTCTCTCGAAACAACAAAACGAACGATCAAAAATCTGTGGCCGATCTGCAAAGCGAACTTCAACAACAACAAATGCATTACGAACATGTCTTACGTCAAAAAGACTTACAATTGGTTGCTGCATTGAATGCAAAAAGTGATCGCCAGGCTGCGATTCTCTCGCCGTTCAATGTTTCAGATCGACAATCAATCCTTCACTCAGAAGTCGTTGCTGCGGAAGTTGTGTCGCTGGCTCAGCAAACAATGCTCCACAAGCAGATGCTCATTAAGAGCTCTTCTGCGAACGATCTTCAAACCGATCAGCTCGTGCTCGTGCCGGTGGAAGAATCGAAATCTCTGGTGGTCAACCAAGGCGATCTTGCGGGGCTTTCAGAGTCTCTGCCGGTCTTTGCGGGGCAATGTGTGGTGGGAACATTGACCGCTGTCGGTAAGCAAGTCAGTCGAGTGAGACTGTTGACTGATCCCGACTACCGCAGTCGTGCTCGAATTTTGAGAAAAGTCAACGAGAGTTGGGCTTATGGCCCAGAAGGTGTGTTTGAAGGGACGGGACAGGGACTTTGCAAATTGACTTACATCGGCAAAACAGAATCGGTTCGAGTGGGAGATGAAGTCTATACCGTCGACCCGATCACCTCTTCTTCCGCTCCCATGTACTTTGGGCGTATCGAAAAGGCGGAGTTGGAACCGGACGCCCATGAATGGACAGTTTGGGTGCGACCGGCATTTGATCTCGACTCTCTGAGCGATGTGCAGATTCTGAAGCAGTCATTGTCTCGGAACCGCATTCTCGCCAACTGAACATCAGAAACAAACAAAGAAACAAACAAGAGGATACAAACGCAATGTTGTGGTGGATATTTATTCCTGCCAGCTATTTCGCAGTCGCCGTTGATTTGGCGTGTGCCGATTTGGTGGCGTGGCGTGGGAGTTCCGTGGCGTTTCTGGTGTTGTTGTGGTCGTTCGTGGAGATGCGTTCTGATTCTCGAAAGGTACTCATGCAGGCGGGGATTCTGGGCGTGTTGCGTGATTTGAGTATGGGATTACCACTGGGAGGCTCGTCGGTCATTTTGATGGTGATTGTCTGGATGATCGGGTTGATGCCGCTTCCACCGAATCGAGATCATCGGTCGTGGGTGTTGTGGGGACTGCCACTACTGGTCAGCGGACTGGCTGCCTTACATGTCCTCGAATGGTATCAAGCAGGGATGCAGCTTGGCCCCGGTCTTCTTATTGCCGGCACTCTCCGCGAGGCGGCTCTGACGGCGGTATTCGGATTGTTCTGTGTTGTGTTATTTATTGCTTTTCGGCGTTTGGTGATGCCGAGATCGTTTTCGTCGCAGTCGACTTTAGAAACCAGTTCCTTCTTTCTCTCGCGTTAAGTTATGCTCAACCAACCTCAACATCCTTTTCAGCCGAAGCTCCGACCGGAGTCGTGGTCTGCCGGGTCGTGGCAGACCGATCAGAATCCGTCCCTGCGGTTGGGGATCTTGTTGTCGATTATGGCGGTTCCTTTTCTGGCAGTTGCCGGGCGTGTTTATTGGTTACAGGCGGAAGTTCGAGATGAATTCCTGGCCAGGTATTCCGAAACTTACGAGGTGATTGAATCCATTCCCGCAGCCGATGGTCGCATACTGTCGTCTGATGGTGTTGTACTGGCTCACGATGAAGAGTATTTCAATCTGGAGGTTCATTATCGCTGGTTGGAAACCCCCGTAAATGCGGGCTGGCTCAGGAGTCAGATCTATCAGCGTCTGTCTCAAGCGGATCGACGAGATCCTGGGAAGATCCGTTCGGCTGAGGATGCCGTTTTGAAAGAGCGAGAAGAGCTGTGGGAGCGATTATCTCAACTCACTGATCAATCTCCTGAACAACTCCAAAACAAGCGTCAACAAATTCAACAGCGTGTCGAGGGAATTCATCGACTCGTTGAAGACAAGCGAAATGAGCGGCAGTATGTGATTCCACCGTCTGAAGATGCAGAAGGAGAATGGTGGGAACGGTTGGTGGGTCGGGTTAAACATGAATTGACGACACCTCCGACTCGAGGCAAGCAAGAGCCGCTGATCATTCGCGAAGAACTCGATTATCACCTGCTCCTCGAAAATATCTCGTTTGAGGCGGTCGCAGAAATTGAAGCTCGCCCGGAGATTTATCCCGGCTTACATGTGACGTACGGCACCCGCAGAAAGTATCCGCAGGGTTCGCTCGCCTCACACGTTGTCGGACACCGTGCGGAATCGGAGGAAGGGCAAGATTACGAGAATTCAAATGCGACTCAGATCAATCCGCTCGACTATCAACATCAGGATCGTCGAGGAGTGACGGGCGTTGAACGATCCTATGACCGCATTTTACGAGGATTGCGCGGTGAGCGAAGAATGATCCGTAATCGACTGGGAGAAATTCTCAGTTCCGAAATCGTTCGCAAACCTCGCCCCGGACAAGATGTGGTTTTGGCAATCGATTCGCTGCTGCAACAGCGAACAGAACAGATTATCGATCAGAAATTACAGACAGAACCGTCCAGTGTGATCGAGGCGGGAGCCAGTATTGTTGTGATCGACGTGAGAACGGGAGAAGTGGTTTCCTGTGCCAACGGTCCTCGTCACGACTTGCAACTCTTTTCGGAATTTGATGCCGAGAAGTGGCAAGAAACGATGGATGATCCCCGGCGTCCGTTTTTCCCGCGTGCGACTCAAATGGCAATCGCACCCGGTTCGGTATTCAAAACGGTCACGTCGGTCTCCTTGCTCCAAAGTGGAAAGATTGACCCGGATGAGCCGTATGCTTGTCAGGGTTTTTTGCATAGTCCCGAACGGTACCGCTGTTATGTCTATCGACATTATGGCATTGGCCACGGTGAGATCAGTCTGCGAGAAGCGATTGCCCAATCGTGCAATGTTTACTTCTATCAGGCAGGGTTGACGATGGGGCCCGATGAAATGATTTATTGGGCTGACAAACTGGGATTTGGACGACCGACAGGAATTGATATTCCGGGTGAAGCGGGAGGGAATCTTCCCCGTCCCGGACATCTCGCTCCCGGTTCGCGTGATCGTTGGCAGCAATCAGAAACACTCGGTCTGGCCATCGGACAATCACGATTGACGACTACGCCGCTGCAAATCGCGCGCTGGATGTCGATCATTGCGAACAGCGGTTACGGTTTCACACCTCGACTTGTTCAGCGAACGGGGACGGTTTCCAGTGTCGGTACGTCTTCGCTGGGAAACTCCACCATGCAGCCGGTCTCCGGGTTGGACGAATCGACATTACAGCGAATTCAAGAAGGAATGGACCGGGTGGTGAATTGGCATCGGGGGACGGGATATAAGACGGTCCGATTGCCCAATGTACGAATTGCCGGAAAAACGGGAACGGCAGAAGTCGGTGGTGGAAAACAAGATCATGCCTGGTTTGCCGGCTATGTCCCCGCAGAAAATCCCAAATATGCGTTTGCTGTCGTGGTCGAACATGGAGGAGGGGGTGGAGGTGCTGCCGGACCTCTCGCCAAGCAGTTAGTTCAATCGTTACTCGACCTGGGATTACTGGAAGCGACCGCCGTCACGCAGAATTGAACGAACGAGTTTGACCTGTTTGGTGTCTCTCTGCCTTGTTGACCATGCGGGAGCGGTCTAAACTGAATACTGTTAAATTCACAAAATAGAGAAACATAGGTCAGATTGATGTCTCAGCGTGTTGTGCTCGCTATGAGCGGAGGGGTCGATAGTTCCGCCGCAGCCCTGTTATTGCAACAACAGGATTGTGAGGTGATCGGTCTGTTCATGCGCTCGGGAGCCACGGAAGAAGAAGTGTGTGCGACGGAATCGGGAAACTTTCTACCCATCGTGACGACGGCGTCTCACAAGCAGGGGTGTTGTTCGGCGTCGGATGCGGCTGACGCCAGGCGAGTTTCCGATTTGCTCGATATCCCGTTTCATGCTCTCAACTTCAAAGATGCCTTCGGTCGCATCAAGGATTACTTTGCCGACGAATATCTGGCCGGTCGAACACCCAATCCGTGTGTCATGTGTAATAACTGGTTGAAGTTCGGCAAGTTGTGGGAGTTCGCGCAACAGGTGGGTGCTGACTGCATCGCTTCGGGCCATTATGCACGGTTAGAGCCGGTCGATGGAGAAGATCAGCCGGCGTTGTTGCGGGGGATTGATCCGACGAAGGATCAGTCTTACGTGTTGTTCGGGATTCAGCGAGAGTTACTGCAACACATTCGTTTTCCTGTGGGCGACAAGCCCAAGACCGAAATTCGTGACTTGGCTCGCGACGCTGGTTTGCGAACTGCTGATAAGCCAGACAGTCAGGAAATCTGCTTCGTTCCGGATAACGACTACGCGGGCTTTCTGGAACGGTATCGGGGGACATCTGAAACGGCGGGTGAATTGGTTGATACGTTTGGCAATGTTGTCGGTCAGCACGAAGGGTACGAACGCTTCACCATCGGTCAGCGGAAGGGGCTGGGCGTCGCGTTTGGTACGCCCCGCTATGTGGTCGAAGTCCGTCCTGAATCACGAGAGGTCGTGATTGGAACTTATGAAGAATTAGGTCGTGATGAGTTGGAAGCGGATCGAACGAACTGGCTCATCCCCGATGTGCCGACCGAGTTTCGCTGTCTGGCACAGATTCGGTACCGACAGACGCCAGCAGAAGCATTCGTGCGAGTTCTCCCCGGAGATCGATTCCACGTTCAGTTCGACGCTCCCCAACATGGCGTGGCACCGGGACAAGCGGTGGTGTTGTATGAGGATGACCGGGTTCTCGGCGGTGGCTGGATTTGCTGATTTAAGCTACTCGGGCCACTTCTTTGGAGTTCTTCGGAGAGGCAGATTTTTCTCTGCGACTCGATCCGGTCCCAAAGTTGGAAATCACGGTGAGCAGGGCGGGAAGTGTGACGAGTGAAACGAGTAGGCAACTTCCAACGCCGATCACAAGCACCATCCCAACGCTGTACAGTCCGCGGTGAGAGGCGACCATCATGCTGCCGAAACCGATCATTGATGTCAGCGAGGTCAAAACAATAGCGTTGATCGTGGATGATGAGGTTTTGTAGTTTCCTCGCTGTTCGCGGAAGTCGTGGATGACATGGACGCCATCATCGACACCAATTCCTAGAACAAGCGGCAAGACGATCAGGTTGGCCGGGTTCAAATCGACACCCAACAAACCCATCAGGCCAAACATGATGAGCGCTCCCCCGATGGGAGGGAGCAGAGCGAGGAGTGCGTCGCGGCTGTTACGAAAGTCGAGGTAGCCGGCGATTGCGACGATCATCACCAAGGCGGCGAGGACATACCAAATGGGGTTCAGATCGATTTGTTTTTGATGCAGGACGACGGCAAGAATTGCGACAACAACCAGAGGCGGAATAATTCCAATGACTTTGAAGCGGCTGTCGAGAAAGTCGAGTAACAGGACGATGGCAATCACTGCCAACGCATAGATTGCGGCTTGTTGATAACTTTGTTTGATCTGACGAGAGGCTTCAAAATTCTGTAGCGGAGTGCCGGTGGCATTGGGATCGATCGACCGGACCGAATCGACAAATTCTTCCAGCGGTTCGACATCCCAAATTTGGTTGCGAGGATAAATCTGGAGCAACCATTTTCCTTCCGGGGAGACAAACCGACTTGTCAATTCGACGGGGAGATCGGCGAGACGGACAGGATCGGAATTCGACGCAGCGTACAACGCCTGAAACTGTCCCAATAACGATGCCTGGAATCGATACTGATAGGCTCGCAGGAACTGTTGTTGGTTCATCCCGTTGAGTGCAGAAAAACGATCCAGAAAGTCATCGAGACGACGATACGCTTCGATAGCCGAGGGATGGGTTTCTTCTCGCAGACTGGTGAGAAGTCTGTCAACTTCCCGACCGAATGTTGTCGGGCTCGGGGTGGGGATTTCGGGGGGACGCTCAGGAAGCCGTTGCAATTGCGAACGGAATGCTTGTACCAAAAGCTTCGTTTGTTCGGATTGAAATCCGGGAATACGGCTGCCAAGTTCTTCGACATGGTGAACCGTCGGTAGAGCTTCGAATTTTCGTTTCAATTCTTGCGTTTGTTCGGGGCTATCGGCAACAGAAACCGCGTAGAGGAGTGAATGTTGGGCGTCTTGAAAAATGCGTTTTTGCAGTTCGACAGACTCCAAACCTTCTGCTTGCAGATTCAAGAGATTGGAATCGTATTTGATGGCAGGTGTTGGGCGACCCTCTTCCATTCGTACCGTGAAGATTGCGATTCCCGCGACACCTAGTACAGATGCTGCGAGAACCGTTTTGGGGGCTTTTGAAATGACGGCCTTCAAATAGATGCCCTGAAATGGGGTTGGCAACTTTTGTGGTTCGACGTTTTGATCGGCCCATGCAATCAGAGCTGGCAACACCAGAAATGTGGCCAAGGCACATAATAGGATGCCACCTCCCGCGATGATCCCTAATTCTGCGACACCCAGGAACGGTGTAAAGCTCGCACAGAAAAATGCCAGGGCCGTGGTGACAGCCGCCGTGACAATACCGACACCCACGCTGCCCGAGGTTTCCATGAGTGCGGGCCGCAACATTTCGTTTTCATGACGAAGTTGTAAGTATCGTGCGAGATAGTGAATGGCGAAATCGATACCGAGACCAATGAGGATAGCCGCGAACGAAACGGAGAGAATGTTCAAGTGACCGATGGCGAGAGTCGTGTATCCGAATGCCCAAACCATCGCAATCGCCAGCATCACCATGCAGAGTGCCGGGTGACGAAATCCGCGAAAACCGAGTAACAGTACGAGACTCACCCCTACGACAGAGATGATGGAAGCCAGCCACATATCGCTTTGTGACTCACGCATCTCATCGTTTTCCAGGATCGGGATGCCAGTCATTCCAAACGAGGCATCGGGGTGGTCGGCTTGAACGATGCCTGTCAGTTCGCGAATTCGGTTGATACCGGTTGTCGCCCCACTGAAGTCCTTTTCCTGCTGAACGACAAACAGTTTGAGGAAACCCATGTTGCCCGAGTCGTTCATGAGGTAGATGACTTCTCGTGCGCTTTCTCGCATGCGAGGATCAACCGGGACGATATCAGGCCAGGGGTTTCCAAAGTCGTCACCGTCACGCACATATCGAGAGAGCGATGAACCGAGCTGCTCGGCGTGTGCGAAGAGTTGCTCGGGATTTCCGTCCCGATTGACGGTCACCTCGATTTGCCGCGCGAGTCGTCGCACCATTTCGTCCAGGCGAATGCGATCCCATCGTCCACGGATGATGGGATTGTATTTCTCAACCTGATCAAGCCCTTTTTCGAGTTGAGCGGGAGAGAGGTACTGTAGGCCTTTGCTGCGAAGTTCACCCGGTTCGATTTTATAAAGTACGTTGCGAAAGTGCTCCGGTTCCTGCGCAATACGTTCGCCGAGGTCATCAAGGGTATCTTTGATCGTTTGAGGATCTTCGGCTTCGACGACGACAATAATTTCTGACGTATCGCCGAATGTTTCTGCGTATTGTTTCCAGCGTTGTTGGAAGGGAGCACTCGGGTCGATCAGATCGGCTCGTTCCGTTTTGAATCCCATCCACATGATTGTGATGGCGACTGAAGCGGATGCCAACAGGAACATGATCGCCAAGCTGAGTTTAGGCCGGCGCACCGTCATACGGGTCAGTGATTGTAGAAATTCACTGTGAAAGTTGCCGCCTGATTGTTGGTTGTCATCCCTGGCCATGCAGCGGTCCGGTATTGATCAGCTCCGCCTGGAAGACGAAGACCGGCTGTGCGATCATCCATGATCGGTCACAGAACTTGTTATCGTTAATGTACATCGGCAGATTTCCTGCCGATGGGGCGTTAGATCGTAGGTAATTCTTCAAAAATCAGCTAGCAGAATTGGACGAGGAGGGGTTTGTTTGTGCTATCAATGGGGGCGTTACTTCAAAATACGTGATTTAGGAGAGTTAAGCGGAGTTGCTCTGCGATGCGGATCGCTCATGGGGAATTTCCTCAGAGGTGAGAGGAGCGGGCTGTTCCACTTTTTTGAAGCGGATTGCACGCTTCTGGACAACCCACAGTGCGATAAAGTCATACAAGGCATGAGTAATCATCGCGGGCAGCAGGTTTTGCTCAGTGAGACCGGCAACCAGGCTTAAGTAGCATCCCGCTGCCAAAGCATAGAAGAAATACGTCACGCTGGCCGCATGACAAATTCCAAAAATCAGATTTGTGAGTAACAGAGCCGACCAGAGTCCCACGCTCAGTAATCCATTCTGGATGGCTCCACGAAACAGGATTTCCTCACTCACACCTGCTAGGATCGAAATGTAAATCAGGTCGAGCAGAGAGCAGGGAGCCAGTAGAGGGCCGAGTTGTTGAACCAGAGTTTCTCGCAGTTCGCGAAATGGTTTCCAATCTGTCACGAGTACCCACCATAAGAAAGTCAGCATCGGCAAGGTGGCAACGGCCCCTCGAATGATGGAAGTGGTGGTCCAATTCAGGTTTAAGTTGATCCCCAACCACTCATTAATGATTACTCCGAGCAGCAGCAGTCCGCCCTGAAACAATGTCGCCAGTAACAGGAATCGGGAACGTGACATGGAGTAGCGATTCCTGAGGATCGAAAAAGTCGAAATTTTATTTGATCGATGAAGCGTTTGTATTTGTTATCATGAAGGTTTGTTCCCATCGTTTCAATTGAACCCCTCACAGAAGGAGAGATCAGATGGCACTTAACGTCAAGAAAATTTTAGTTCCGACTGATTTCAGCGAATTCTCGCAGTACGCTGCAAATTATGCGGTCGAATTGGCTCGACAATTCGACTCGGAAATCACACTGTTGTATGTGTTGCAGGATGCTGTGGCACTGTTTCCCGAACCGGGTGTCTCATTTCCCGCACCGGGAAACTACCTACAAGAGTTACAAGAAAGCTCCGAGAATTCCTTGAAGCGTCTCAAGGATCAATATCCTGCGGATATCAAGATTAAGACCGAGCTGAGGAATGGTCCGCCCTTTGTCGAAATCTTACGCTGCGCACGCGAAGGTGACTACGACATGATCGTGATTGGAACACATGGTCGGTCCGGTTTGGCGCATGTGCTCCTGGGGTCGGTGGCCGAAAAGGTCGTTCGGAAGGCATGTTGTCCTGTGTTAACCGTACGACCTGAAGGCCTTGAATTCGAGATGCCATAGGGAGATCTCTTCGGTCTCTGCCGTCAGAATCGGACTTTTTTCCACAACAGGATGAAAGAGCGTAAACGGCAAGATGCTCGTTTTGCTCTTCGGAGTGGATGCAGCATAGAATATCCGACGATACTATTTTTGGATCGAGTTGATCCAAAGTCTCCTGATGTTCTCTGGAATGTGTCATTCCGGTCGAGTCTCAGTGATCACTCTATCAACGCGACGATTACGAATCCTTCATAAGACCTGAAGCCTTGTTTTTGTGAAGCAGGACTTCATTCTGGTCAGAAGATTCAAAACGTCCCGTACGACTGAGGCGAAGAGATCGGATCTGATTAGCGCCGGCATTCACCTGACCAGGTGGGTGCCGGTTTTTTCATTTACGTCTTTATCAATTACGATGTGACTGCCGTCTTCATTGCCACTTTACCGATGAGTCGTTTCAGCAACTCCAGTGATGCTTCCGCTTGTTCTCGGGTGATTGTGAGTGGTGGACTGACGCGAAGAACTTTTCCGGCGAGAGCCCCCAGGAGATGAATACCATCCCCTCCTTCTTCTCCCAGGTAGCAGCTTTCGACGATTGCATTGGCGACATCGTGGGCCGATAAATCGCCCATTGGTGCGCACTCGATGCCGAAGACCATGCCTTCTCCCCGGACTTTAGCGATGACACCGGTCGATTTCAGCTCACTCAGTTTTTCCAGGAACAGTGGTGTGAGTGATCTTGTGTGTTCGAGAACATCGGTCTGTTCAAACTCATCAAGTGTCGCCAAAACCGCAGCACAGGAAAGAGGGTTCGCCGACCAGGTATCGGATGTGGCTCCATAGCCCATATGGTTGATGATGTCGCTGCGGCCGATCACTGCCGCAACGGGAACTCCGTTACCGAGTCCTTTTCCCAAGACGACAAAGTCGGGTGAAAGGCCGTACGCTTCGAATGCATACATGCGACCGGTTCGCCCAAAATTGGCTTGTACTTCGTCGAGAATGAAGAGGATGTCGTGATCGTTACAGAACTGTTGAACCATTTGCAGATAAGCGGCCGGGGGATGAAAACTGCCTCCACCACCGAGATAGGGTTCGGTAATCAGGCAGGTGATCTTTGAGCCGTGTTCGTTCCAGAGTGATTCGAGTTCATCCCGATAGGGAGTCAGGTCGATCTCTTGCCCGTAGAGCGAACAGTCGTCGTATTCGTCTCTGGGGAAACCAACAAACTTCACTCGTGGATCGCGCCAAGGATCGGATTCGGAACCCGTGACGGCCCCCGCGAGTCCCTTTTTGCCATGAAAGCCGAATCGTGTCGCCAGAATGATTTCGCGATCGTGATCGCGATGTAGGCAGGCCCAGAGAGCTTTGATGACGGCTTCCGAGCCCGAAGCGGCCCACATGACGGTGTCGAGTTTTTCACCGCCGGGTGAGTTTTGCACACTTTTCAGCAATCGTTGCGATGCCTTGGTTTCAATTTCTGTAATTCCGTTGTAGGCGGTCAGCGTGACGGCTTCGAAATACTCTCCTTCTTGCGGATCACCGGTCAGATGTTCGGGACTCCAACCGAGAGATTCGGTGAAACTTTTGGTCCAGCGTTTCGGATTGTGTCCCAGATTGGCAACCAGCACTCCCGAGGAGAAATCGTAAAGACGCCGTCCTTCAGGGGTCCAGTGAAAGGGACCAGCAGACTTTGCAAACACCGCCTGAGAAGGGGTGAATGTTCGTAGAGAAATGGGTTCGACTTGGGAAAGGTCGGCTCGAATCTGGTTCGATTTGTCTTCACCCTGGAATTGGATGGGGGTAGTCATAAGTCGTTCTCACATGGTAGGAGTTGATGAGACGCAGGTGGGATGAAAAGGGGAAGCGATTAGGGTGCTTAAACCGTGTCTTCGTACAGCACTTCATAGTCGGCTGAGCCGGGCCGATAAAGGACCAAGCCGCCATGTTCACAATTGACGCGAACAGTGCAATCGGGTTCTCCGGCAGCCGCTTTTTCCAGAATTGCTTCCAATGCTTGAACAGCGGCCACTGTCTGTCGATCTGCTGACACGTCGTTGTAGGATAAGGCTCGGAGTTCGTTCAAACGATTTGGGCGATCCGCTTTTGATCCCCCATGTTCGAGATAGGCGACTTCCCGGGCATACCGTTCGATCACTTCAATTCCGTAACCTCGTTGAGAACGCTCTCCCCACGGCTCCAGAAATTCTCCGTTATAATGATTGTTGATGGAGTTCTTCATTTTGAAGGGTGTCAGATCTTCAACGGTCGCTTCGACACCCCGCTTTCGAGAGTGACCGTTCCATAACCCGTTATCAAAGCGAAATTGAACTTCCTGCTCGACGTAGCCGGGGAAGTTGTCGGGAGTGACCCACGAAGTATGAATATCGAAGGCCGCTTCACGCCCATCTTCGTATTCGTAAACCATCTTCATCTGGTTACTGTCCCAGGTATTGCCGTCCGCTGGACCCACAATACCGCGTTGTCCTGATGCGGTGATGGTTTTCAGTCGTCCGCCGAATGAAAAATCAATGAGCTTGATGTAATGGACGGCCACATAGGTTCCCGGATTACGGCCACGAATCCACTCGGCAAATTGACCGCCGGAGATTGATTTTGGTTCGAGTAACGAGCAGTAGCCAGTATTCACATGTTGCAGAACACCATCGGCGACCAGCGTTCGCATTTTTTTGTGATCGGGGTCTAATAATTTATGGTAGACGACTTTGGCAAGAACGTTTTTTTCTACCGCAATTCGTTGCAGTTCATCGAGTTCTTGCAGCTTGAGAACCGACGGTTTTTCCACCAGAAGATTCGTCCCGGCTTCGAGAACCTTTTTGGAGGCTTCGAAGTGTCGATTGTCGGGAGTGGCAACACAGGCGAAGTCGAGTCCCGAAGCTAACATTTGGTCGACGGAATCATCGCCAGCAAAACTCTCGAAGGGATGAATCGCGTCTCCTGCCCGGTTCTTATACGCTTCGGCTCGTTTTCCGGTACGCGTTGCCACCGCAGAGAGTTCGATGTTCACATCGCCAAATCTGCGGTCATACAGCCCTTCCGCACGTGTCGTTTCAAAAAAGGGTCGGTAAGTTTCGTCAAAGATCATACCCATGCCGACCATGCCGGCACGAATGGTTTGTGAGGAATTTGTAGTCATCAATTTATCCTACGTGTGTGATGGCCGAAATTCCATTCTTTGAACGGTGAGAAATGCTTTCCGAGGGAAATTCCTACCAGAGAAGCCAATTGACAAAGTGGGAGTGCTTGCATCGACATTCCGAAAACTGAACAATGCTTTCTAAGCCTATGATGTCTATTTGATATCTCCCACCAGACACACATCCAATACTGGTCTTTTGATTATGAACAATCCTGAAGTATTAATCTCGGCCTTTGCCGACGAGGCTGCCAATCACAAAACCGCACTCGAACAGATGACGGCATTGTCGGCAATCGGTTTACGCTATTACTCTCCTCGATTCATCGATGTGAACGGAACCGGTGAGGTCAAGCATGTCGTTGATCTGAACAAGGCGGAATGCAAACGCCTGCTGAAATGGCACGATGAGTATGGCATGAATGTCACGAGCATCGGTTCTCGAGTGGGAAAAGTAAAACTTGTCGATCAAGAGGACTCTTCTCGAAATGTGTTTGTGCCGTTCAAAAAGTATCTGGATGGAGAAGTCAAAAAAACGATCGCCTCTGCTTTGCAGTTAGGCACAAAGCTGATTCGTGGCTTTTCGTTTTATCATCCTGCGGGAGAAGATCAGGGGCCATATCTCAATCAGGCTGTGGATCAAATTGGTCAGATTGTTGATTTATGTGAAAAGGAAGGCTTGATCTACGGTTTGGAAATCGAACCCAATCTGGTGGGTGACACGGGGCCAATGCTGGCGACACTCGCCAAGAAGGTCAATCACCCGAACATGGTTTGTATTTTTGATGGCGGTAATGTGGCCGCTCAAAACAAAAATCCTGTTCAGGTCTATGAAGAATATCTCGCCATGCGACCTTACATCGGCTGGATTCACATCAAGGATTATCGCATCGATCGGTCATTGAAGTGGGAAGGTCACGTCGATGAAGAACGCCTGAAGAACTTTGTTCCCGCCAATGTGGGAGATGCCGGTCACGAATTGGTGTTCCGAGATCTCCGCGATCATCTGCCCAAGATGACCAAGAAAATGCAAAAACTCGGAGTGCCAGGATTCTTTCTGGAAACGGAACCTCACCTGAAAGGTGGCGGTCAGTTTGGAGGATTCAGTGGTCCCGATGGAATGGGAGTCGCGGTGCGGGCGCTGTGTAGTTGTCTCGATTACGCAGAGATTGGTTATCGGTTGAGAAACTTCGCCGATATCCAGGCTGACCGCGGATTTTGAATCGGTAACACATTTAAGGGGCAAGCGATGTCATTCGAATTTCATGCAGTGGCTTCGTTATTAAAATGCCCCGGATGCAGTTCGCCTCTGATTTTCGCAGATCATTCTTTGGTTTGTGCAAATCCAGAGCATCGTTTTGCATTTCCTATTCTTGACGGAATTCCATTGTTACTTGCAGAAGAGTCGCGGGAACTCTCCGTCGAAGAGTGGTCAACTCTGACATCGGTGGAACACAACCAATAGAATGAATGATTCAATGACTGATGACGAATTGGCGGAAGATCGCGAAGACTACGGAATCGATGCATGGGGCGCGGGGTATTTTTCGCTCAATGCAGAGGGGCATCTTTCGATTCGCACCGAAGAAGATGCCGAGCATTCCGCCGATGTGGCGAATATCGTCGAAGAGTTGGTGACGAAAAAGAACCTCTGCACGCCGCTGTTGCTCAGGTTTCCGCAATTGTTGATCAGCCAGTTGACGCGATTGCACAATGCCTATAAACAGGCTTGTGGAGAGTTTGATTACTCGGGGCGACACTTTCCTGTTATTCCCATGAAGGTCAATCCTCGGCGTGAAGTGATCGAAACATTTCTGAACGAGGGGGCCAAATTTCATTGCGGTGTTGAATGCGGTTCCAAATCAGAATTGTATGCGGCTTTATCTTTGGAGCAGTCTCCTGAGTCGTTGTTGATCTGTAATGGTTTCAAGGATCCCGCTTTTGTCGATCTTGCCATGCTGGGGACTCGCATTGGTAAGCGAGTCGTGATAGTGATCGAAAAGTTAAACGAGTTGCGGATGGTTGTTCGGCGTGCTCAGGAAAGTGGTGTGAGGCCGCTCATTGGCTTGCGTGCGAAGCTGTATTCCCGCGGCATGGGGAAATGGGTCTCCTCGGGTGGTGAAGCGGCAAAATTTGGTCTGACGACATCCGAGATTCTCGATTGTCTGAGAGTTCTCAAAGAGTCAGAGATGGAAGATTGCCTCACTCTCATGCATTTTCACATCGGCTCGCAGATTACCGATATTAGAAGTGTGAAAGGTGCCATTCAGGAGGCGGCTCGTGTTTACGCCAAAATTCGTGCCCTTGATTTTCCGGTGACGTACCTCGATATCGGGGGAGGGATGGGAGTTGACTATGATGGTAGCAACACCAACGTCGAATCGTCCGTCAATTATACGATGCAGGAATTCGCAAACGATGTTGTCTACACAATAGGCCAAGTTTGTGACAATGAAGAAATTCCCGTTCCCAATATCATTACCGAATCGGGACGCGTCTTAACGGCGGCTCATGCACTATTTATTACTTCGATTTGGGATGAAATCGAAACTTTTGCCGATAATCATCCGGGTGTTGAAGTGGATGAAGATGACCCTGATGTCATTGGGGAAATGAAACAAACACTCGATGAAATCAATTCAGAGAACTATCGCGAATATTACCACGATGCGTTGACCGATAAAGACAGCATGCATTTTCAGTTTAATCTTGGACTGATTAGCTTGGAAGATCGCGGCAAAGGGGAGGTACTGTTTTGGAACATCTGTGCGAAAGCTGTCCAGTATGCCGATGCGGCCCAGGACGATTCTGAAGAATTTTTAGATGCGAAACGAAAGTTGGCTTCCAAGTATCTCTGCAACTTTTCGTTGTTCAAATCGGCTCCGGATCACTGGGCCATCGATCAGCTCTTCCCGATTATGCCTATTCACAGATTGAATGAGACACCGACCGAAATTGCGACGATGGTCGATGTGACGTGCGATTCCGATGGCATTATCGACAAGTTCATCGATCAGTCCGAACAGAAGGAAGTCTTGCCGTTACACGAGTTGAATGATGACCCTTACTATCTCGCGATCTTTTTGGTGGGCGCTTACCAGGAAGTGATGGGAAGTTATCACAACCTGTTTGGGCAACCGAATGAAGCTCAAATCGAGATCAATTCAGATGGCGGATATCGAATTGTGAAAATGAAGCGTGGCAGTAATGTGGGTGAGATGATGCAGTACGCAGGATATGACACAATCGTTGCCTTGGAGCATGTTCGTGATCTTGCCGACAAACAGGTCGAAGCGGGGAGTTTGACTTCCGAAGATGCGGACAGATTAGTCTCGATTTACGCCAAGGAAGTTGGCCAGTACACGTATCTCGAAAATCGTTAGTTGCCTGTTTGCTGAATCGACTGTTTTTTCAACTGAGTCAACAGCAAGCCATCACTGGATCGCGTTCGGAATTCTTTGGGACGCGTCTTGTTTGATTTGAAGTGATGGCACAGGAACAGGGTGTTGCCTTCGATCTTGTAGATGCATTGCTTGATGAGTAGTTGGTCATTTTCTGTTTTGAGCAGATTGAGTTGAGCGGGTTCGACGTTCGGGTCAATTTCCAATGAGTAGGTGACCGGTTTTTCTCCGCCGAACGATGTCGCTTTGTCGCCGTGTATGACGATCTTCCCAGATATTTCTCCAGGAAATGTTCGACCATCCCATTCCATTGAGACGATCTCCCAAGTCCCTTGCAGTTGTTGGGATGCCATCCGCAGACGCTCTGCTTGTGCTGGAGTTGGGGCAGTGTTTTTGGTGAAGGGGGGGGCCTCGACATAGCGTTTGAAGATCCACATGAAATGTGGTTCTCCCACATGTGCCGAAAACCCTTTCGGGCGTTCGTTTCCAGGAACCGCAAAACAGATTCGTAATTGATTGCCGACCAGATTGTAGATCCCCGAACTGACTTCGAGCCCTTTGTCTGTTTTCAAAGTCGTATTAAGTTGGGGTGGAGTCGTCGATGGGTCCGCGTGGAGTTGAAAATTCTGCTTGATCGTGCCGGCTTCAAGAATCAGCTCTTCTGAGGTGATGGTGCAACCAGAATGATCGTTTGAGATTTTGGCAATTTGGTCCTGCTGATGAACTTCGATCAGCACCCATTTGCCCTGCAAATTGCGCGGTACCGCTCCTTCACAACGACTTTGGCCGATCGAGCACAAAAGTAGGACAAACAGACTCGTAAACAGCGTTCGGAACATGACACATCACCTCGACAATGGACAGACTTTGCCCACGAGAGGTAGCACATATTGAGAAATGGCTCAAGATTTGTCGAATTTGAACGACACAAACAGGTGATCTGACGCGTCGGACTCTATAATAACCTCTGCTTGAACTCCCTGAAGGTGGAATATTTATGAGTGTCAAAGTGCTTTCGGTGTCACCGTCTGGTGTTCCTCCAACAATGATGTCGGATCGGTTTCGGCATGAAATCGCCTATTTTGGATCGAGGAATGGCGAAAACATCCCTGTGGAGTTGGGGTTATCCGAGTATTGGATCGATCTGGTTGAAGCCGAGGAGATGCTCGATTCGGGACTGATTAAACTGGTCTCGCCACTCGATAGCGCCAGCACCGCAGAACTGGAACTCTCGGAAGAACTCGAAGGATGGTTGGAATGGGTCGTAGAACACAAAGTCGAGCATGTGCGACTCGAATCTTTATGAACCAATTTATCCGACTGCGGACAAGACCGCTTTGTCGATCTTGGCGATGCCGGTTTGAATCACACTCTCTGGTTTCTGCTTGTAATACGTGGGATTAAACAATTCCAGTGAGAGCATTCCGGTGTATCCCGTTTCCTTTAATGTGCTCAAAATTTGATTCAAAGGGGCCACGCCATCGCCCGGATAGACGCGATCCTTATCTCCCATTTTTTCGCGTTCCGGTTCTGCCGGATAGTCGTTAATGTGCATGACGTGCATTGCTTTGCCGTTGATCAGGTTCAGCCCGTTGAAGTCGCTTCCCCCTCGAAAGATGTGATACACGTCGAGTAACAGGCAAGCATTCGGATGACCGCTCTCGGTGGCGACAAAGACCGCTTCGCCGATACGGGACAGATTGGTGGCTGGCCCCCAGATTTCCAGTTGAGGGAGAATACCGGCGACACGTCCAACTTCGAGCAAATCGTGATAGCGTTTTGCCACGTCCATCAAATCCAGTTTTTCGCCCCGGTGTGCGCCTGCGGGAGGTGCTGCAATGCGTTTGGCTCCAATTTCTGCCAACATCCCCATTTCGCGTTTGGCCTGTTCGAGAGCCTCGGCTCGTTTTGTGTCGTCATCGACAATCCAGTTTGCAAAGCCGATGGCGCTTTCGACTCCGAGCCCGAGGTCTTCCAGCCTTTTACGCAGATCTCGTAACGAACCGCCCTCTTGCACATATTGTTCGAGTTCGCGAATCCAGGGTTCGATTCCATCATAACCGGCTTTCGCCACCATCTCGATTTCTGAGACCAAGTCTGGTTTTTGCTCGCGGATGCAACTGGTGTTAAAACAGTATCCGAAGGGGCGATTTTTGGAGGGTGTGATGTTTGGTGTTTGAGAGGCATATAAATTGGCAGAGAATGCGCCTGTCAGGAGGGCTCCGGCAGCAGTCGCAGAGTGAGACATTAATTCACGACGAGAAAGAGGCGAGGTCATTCAATGATATCCCGGAAGAAGCATGGCAAGGGGGTTAAACTCTATCTTTAGTTTAACGAGATTGAGTCAATTATTCAGCCTTATTTGTCTCCGGGATTTTTTCTTTGATGCCGGGAACCGAAAAAGGATCGCGCAAATTGTCTTTCACGGTGATGTTGGATTTCGTGAGAAACTCTTTTGCCTCGGGTGAGCAGTGGCCCATGATGTGGAGTTCGACCGCTTGGTTCGTGGTGTTTTGTTTGATGACTCGTGCCATACTTCCAACATCTGCCGTGGGTGAAAGATAATCGACGGAAGCGACGACGATTTGTGGCCCCTGTTTCCGTTTGAAAATGGTCAGTCCAACGAATCGAATTTCGGTGAGTGGCTCTTTTCGGTGCAACGAGACGAGATGAGCCGTCTCTTCCAACACCGCCAGCGCCTGTGTGTCGTTGATTGCAGACGCAGCGCTCTCGATCAATGAAAATCGACCAGAAACTCCGTCGAGCATTTTCAGATACTCAATGAAGTATAACTTTTCGGTCGTCGTGAAGGAGAGATTGGAGAGGAACTGTTCACGGATTCCCCTGGCAACGCCAGCTTGCTGCAGTTGCTTGTTGAGCGAATCATTGATTTCAGAAGGGAGATAAGCCGTCACGTTTTTCTTGATATCGGTGTTGAGAGCAAGTAACCCGAGACCGGGAACCGCGACCGACATGCCGATACGTGCGGCGATTTTCCCAACACGACTACGAGTTGAAATTTCATCCAGCATCCGAGAGAGCAGGGGATTAGTGGTTTCAGGATCGCAACCCAGTTTGGCTGCAAGTTCGCGCCGCGTAGAACCACCCGCACGACGATCGGCTTCGTTGAAGCGCTGTTCGACGAGTTTTTTGAGTCCGAGAGGAGTCCGGATGATTGTGCCAATGGGATCTCGAATAATCATCAGCGCGCCTACGGGAGTTTTCTCAAGACTGTCAAACGCGCCTTGAACAGATTGTAGCTGCCAGCGTTCCTCCATCGCCATTCTCACGCAATCCATCTCATACAGACGGACACGAAGCTGGTTTAATCCATCTGCCGGGAGGACTCCCCAAGTCGTAATGATCTGGAATTGGTAATGATGCGCGTTGAGCGAGATGCGCGGAGCGATCTCATAGTTCTGCCCCTTCATAAGATACGGAGGGACAATGGAAGAGGTTGTCACGTTTTGAGGCGTGATTTGTTGCGACTGACAAAACTTTTCCACAGAAACCAGAAGTGATCCCATCAGGAAAGTGCGGCGATTAAGCATTCGATTCCTCCTTGAATATTGAGGGAATCGTAGGCGTTTGCACCGTCCGGGATCAAGGGGGATCTCTCAGCGAGGCGACCGACAACTCGTATTAACGGTCACTCGCGAAGATCCAGGCTACTTTTTCCAGTAAACCAGCGTAACCCAGGCAGCGACCGGGGCACCAACCAAAAGCATGAAGAGATATGTTAATGAGGATCCCGTACCCAGCTGATCGACAATAAAATTCCCGAGAAAGAAAGAACCGATCAACGACCAGCAGATTATCATCGCCCCGACCAACTTTCTCTGAGACGCCTCTTCCGCAGTCACCGGGGCTGCTTTGCCTTTTGATTTGGCCTTTTCTTTCTTCTCTTTCGCCGATTTACGGGTGACTCCCTTACTCTCAGATTTGGTACTGACTTCCACGGCTTCTTCCCGCATGCCGGGGGCATAATACTTGGCAATGGCCTGGTTCACACTTCGTGGAGTCGCCAATGCATACTTGCAGGGAATGCTGAAACGTAGCCGCAGTTCGTCGATGAGGTCGTCCGTCGGCTCGTCCGCACACGCGATGAGCAGCATATCGTCGTCAATAAAGAGCGGGATGAATGTATTCAGCTTGACCAGGTTTCTGGGGACTTGATCGAGAACCGAGTCATCGGGCAGAGTTTCATTCAAGTCGATATACGAGATGCCGAGTTCGTTGGCATATAATTGTGTGGCTGTCTCGATATCGGTCAGCTTCATTTGCACGACTGCGTCGCGAAGTTCGAGTCCGCGTGCTTCTGCGTAAGATTCGGCTTCTTTGAGTTGATCGACGCTGATCACGCCATCGTCAATCAACGCTTGGCCCATCGATTTGCGATCACCGTCGGCTGCTTCCTCGAATTCGCGGCCGAGTGATTTATCGTATTCTCGTTTGCGAATGGGGTCGGTCAGGCAGAGCATGGCTCGTGCGATCTCGTTCATCAAGGCTTGCGATTCTTTGCTGTATTGCCCGGTTGCATATTTGCGAACGTGACCATTCAGCTTACGATAGTTGGCTTGAATTCGTTCTTCGTCATCTTCGAACTGCACCAACCGTAACAACGCATAATGGTCGGGAGGACATTGTTCTTCGGGAATTCCCAACCACTCTTTATAAACATTGATCGACACAGCGGCTCCTTACCTGATCGAAAAGTTGATTCAACCACTCGTTCATCGAGCGTGTCTGAATCGGCGTTGATTTACTCGACTTTGTAGCTCGTTGCCAGAGTTTCAAAGACATTAACTCCCGAGTCGTCCAGGCCGGAGCTGCGAACAATTTCGGTCGATGCTGCGGCACCACTGGTCATTTCCTTAGCGGTTGCGTGAATACGTCCACTGGAATCATAACTGTACGTGATTTCAACAGGCGAGCCAGCAGGCAGATTTGGCGGCAAATTGACCACTCGAAAATCACCTATCTCAGAACACGCCGCGGGATCTTTCGCTTCCCCTTCGAGAATCACAACGTGTACGTTTGTTTGATTGTCGACATTCGTCACAAACTTTTGTTTAACATCAAACGGGATCGATGTGTTGCGAGGGATCATGATGTGATTGATTTTTCGCGACTTGTCTGCCGGGTCACTGACTTTGACGCCGAGCGAGTGAGAGTTGACATCGGAAGTAGTAATCTGCAACAACCGGTTTACCAACGCCTTCGCCATACCACTCTTCTCACCCGATTCTTTGGCTTCCAAAATGGCGGCATGTAACGCGGCCCCTTGAGCAACCGCCTCTTCAGGGTTCAGACCACGAGTCGGTTCTGTTCCGGTGACATCCTCTAACATTTGTTCGACCACCGGCATATAGGTGGAACCACCGACAAGCAGAACGTCATCGAATTCTCCCTTGGCAATGCCGGCTTGCACCATCACCAGTTCTGTGGTGTCTTTGGTGCGTTGCAGCATGTCCGAAGTCATTCTCTCGAATTCGGTTCTCGTCAACGAAATGGTGAGCGTTTGCCCCTTGAAGTAAACGGAGATCGGAATTTGAGATTTCTTGGAGAGCGATCGTTTCGCCGATTCGCATTCTTGGGTGAATTGCAGTATCGCTTCGGGACTCTCGGAAGGGTCTTCCCCAAACTTTTGTTTGAATTGTTCGCAGAGGTGTTCGACGAGTCGTTGTGACCAGTCGAGTCCTCCGAGCATGACATCTCCGTCAGTTGCCAGAACTTTGAAACTTGTGCTGGTGTATTTCACGGCGGTCACGTCGAAGGTACCACCTCCCAAGTCATACACCAACAAGGTTCGTTCTCCGAAATCTTTATCGACGCGACCGAACTCTCCCTTTTTCCAAGCATAAGCAAGAGTGGCGGCGGTCGGTTCGTTAATGATATCGATCACATTCAAGCCAGCAATTTTACCGGCATCTTGTGTGGCTTTACGGCGAACATCGTTGAAGTAATAGGGGACTGTGACAACGGCGTTGGCGATGGGGCCGATTCGTTTCTCTGCGTCCTGTTTGAGCTTTTTGAGAATCATCGCAGAGATAAATTCCGGTGTCAGTTTCTTGCCCTGATAGACAACATAAAAATCTTTGTTGCCCATCTCACGTTTGACGGCTTCGACAATATGTTCCGGTTCTTCGATGGAGATTCGTTCGAATGAAGGGCCAACGAGAACTTTTCCATCTTCCGATAACAGCACTACTGAGGGAGTGATTGTGCGGTCATCTGAGTTGGCGATCATCTCGGGCTCACCTTCGTCGTTGAGGTAAGCAATCGCTGAGTACGTGGTTCCCAAGTCGATTCCGACTGTTCGGCCTTCTAGAAATTCCATGGTTGTCCTGTCAGATTTCGGTGATTACTTAGAGTTGTCTATCGTGGGTCTGTGTTTGATTGAAGAGTCTCATCAATACTGCGAATTACTTTTTCGGAGGGCCGGTTGTCAGAATCCTGACTCTCTGAGAATTCGCCGATGGATGTCGAATGACAGTACCGAGTATGGTTCATCAGAGATTTTGTTTGGCCCTCGTAGTAAGGACTATTCTGACACCCCCCTGCGCCGGAATCAAGTACCGATACGGCGGATCAAGAGTCTCGCAAGAAGAGAATTTGAACAACCGTCATTCCCTCAGGTAGAGTTCGGCTTGTTCCGCACCGGCCGATGACTTGTAGATACTCTCGGAGCCAGCAGGCAGAGTCATTGCGTCAGCGGGAGTGCTGTTTTCCCCGGTCATTTGGCGAAACTGAAAATCCTGAGCCCCATCGAACAGGTGAGAGTCATCGGGAGGGAGCGAATAGGTTTCACTCCAATCAGTACCAAATGTTTTAATCTGATAATTTAGCGTTTGTTCCGAATTGTTCGCGATTCGGATTCCGGGAGGTGAAAACTTGACAAAGGCCTGTCGAAAGCCCCAGGCGGCATCTTGCAGGCGAAGTTTACTGGAGCCAAAGGTCAGGTCCGGGATCTCCAGGTTTCGACTTTTCTGATTCTGAATCCAGGTCTTCCAGCCACTGGCAAAAGCTTCTTCAAATTTCTGAGAATCTGTGGACCCACCCGAGTCATCAGATTTTAATCGGCATTTAATAGTTGCGGTCTCTTTCCAACCGATGTCTGCGGCCCTCTTCGTGAAGCTAGGTTGTTTCACATCAATTTGAACGCCTTGCGAAACTGTCATTTCAAACTCGGCAAACGGTTTCCATGGGGCTTCCACCGATTCCTGAAATGTGGTGATCACTCGAGCTGTGGGAACTGTTAAGTTAAGTGAAACCCCTTCGTCGATTTGTGGAGAGGAATCGTTCGATTCCTGGAGTCTCGGTGCTCGCAGTGGTGCTGTCTCGATTTTCAGGGGTGAGTCGAGAATAAATTCATGCCGGAGTTTCCATCCTGCCGGCGCTGATTTGAGAGCCGGGAAGATTTCCGCAAGCTGTTGCGCGTCGTAGAGACTCTGGAAAGGTTGTTCGGGAACATCTTCAAGATGAATGTGGGCGACATCTTCCGCAATCAATTGAGATGTGAGAGGCGTCAGCACTGCCGAGGAAACTCCCACAACCAGATCCTCAGAGGAGGAAAGTTCATCTTGAGTCAGTTGACCGACTTGCGAACTGCGAGGAGGAGCGGAATTCTCTTTCGGGAAATATGTGCCCACACTCATTCCCATCACAATGGTCGCACCATCGGGATCGGTGACGACTTTTTGAGGCCACATGCGTATTTGAGGTTGATAGACGGGCAACGGCCATGCCGAACTAAGTTGATCGGTTGACTGTAGAGTGTCCAGATTATTTTCGAGTTGCTCGATCAATTTAGGGACGAGACTTTGGACTTGTTCTTCAATCCGACGACGCGAAGAATAGAGCCCGCTGACGAGACTTTCTCGAACTCGTTTTTCTGTCATTCCCAATCCGCGGGTGGCGAGAATTTGGGGAGTCGTGACATACCAGTTGTTGCGGGGGATCTGAAACCGGGTGGAGATCAATTTGAAACGCAATTTTCGATCTTCGACTGTCGGTTCCACGGCGACACTCAACCAAACCGGTTCACGATGCCCAATGACGATGCGGATAGGACCGGCAACAGCCGACTTGCCCGAACCATTCACGTCAGTCCGCCCGATAACCAGATTGACATCAGAGAGAGCAAGTTGCAGTGTGAATCGATCTTTTTCATAGGCACCGATATAGGCGCGTGAGACATCACCTTCATAGCTGATCCGAGAGAATCGAACACCAAACGAACGACCGGCAGCCTGTGTTTGATCCCAAATGTTGGCGAGACTCCCCTCCAGCACATCTGCGGGGATGTTCTCGGGAATGGAAGCGGAAATGGCTTCGAGCATTCTGTTTCCGAGCCGGACGTATCCGACATTGGGAATTTCTAATGCCGGAATAAATTCTTCCGCCGTCTTGAGTAAGGGGGAGTCTTCGGAAAGCGCGGGAGGGGGTTCGTAGGAGACGTTTATCTCTGGATTCAGCATCCAGTTCCAGAGGCCGTCCCAACGGTAGACGTCTCTCCACAAATTGTGGTCTGATTCGGGAAGTTTGGTCACGCGTACCCGAGCACCCGCTTCCTTTAATCGTTTGGCAAGTTCATCCGTTTGTGTTGTGGCAACAATCGCATCCTCTTCTCCATGAAAAAGCCAAAACGGAATCGACTTGGCATTCTTAAAGTTTGCAACAGGCGGACCACCCGCCAGAACAACGACAGATTTCCATCTTGCCGGTGCATGAGTCGCCAACTCAATCGCACCGTAACCTCCCATCGACCAGCCGGAAAGAGCCTGACGTTTGGGATCTAGCCCATACTCGTTGATGGCTTCATCCAGAATCTTTAATGCTGTGTCTCCATCGGCGGTCTGCACATCCCATCCTGAAAGAATGGGAGCATGTCGATCCTGAGATTGTGGAAAGACCACTACAAAGGGGAAGGTGGACTTGCTGGTTCGCAAGATATTTCCCAGACCAAACTTGGTTTGCAGAGAGCCGTCATCTCCTCGTTCTCCTGCTCCGTGAAGCCATAACATGACGGGCCATGATTTGTCCCGAGAGAAACCATCGGGTAGATAGACGGAGTATTTCGAGGCTCCTGATTCTCCCTGATAGACGTGTGAGACAAATTCGCCGGCTTGCAGAGAATTGACTGTCGCAGTCAGTGAGAGTGTGATTGCGACAAAAAAATGAAACCTGAAGTTTGATTGACGTGCCAGCATGAATTCAGTCCTAAATGGATTCGCAAAATTCGGACCTTCGCGTGAAACCGCCCAAGCGGAAGAGGGGCGACAAGTCACAGAAAGCAGGGCAGAGTCACAGACTCCTTCGTATGCCAGATACCGTATTCTGTGAGACCTACGCGGATTCACTCTTCACCATTCGTACCGCTCTACCTGAGTGAGGTCAACGGTGTCGTGGAAGAAGTACCAAAAAAGTTGTCTCAGCAGATGCAAGAAGGTGGGGATCATTTCGAGACCGTGGCTCAGACTTGCAAATTGTCGCTTCTTAGCTTGTCCCGGGAGCGAGAGAGAATGGAGCCGATTGTGCTTTCGGCGACGCCCGTTTTGTCGCTAATCTCCTGGTAAGTCAGTCCTTGGAGATAATACATTTTCACGATGGCGGCATGCTCGGGAGGGAGTTTCTTCACAAATGCTTCAAGTTCTTCCAGATCCTCTTGTTTGATCGCAACCGATTCTGCTTCCGCTCGCTGGAGAGAATCTGAATGGACATCGACATGGCCAAATTCTTGCGAACGATTTTTTCTTAACAATGTTTTCAGAGTCGTTCGACGCGCGATCACTGTCAAATAAGAGGCAAGCGAACTTTTTCCGCGAAATTCACGTAAAACTTTGAGGTCGTGCGAGATGATTTCCAGGAAGATTTCCCCGCACAAGTCTTCAATTTCATCAGGCTGAGCCCGGACACTGTGTGCGTGCAAGGTGTGATTGATCACGTGCAAAAACAAACCCATGAAGCGTTTGACAAAATCTTGCCACGCACCCGGTTCACGTTCGACACAGCGATTAATCAGATTACGGTCAATTTCAGTGAGTGCCATGAATTCGGCTTTACTGAACACAGTTTAAGATTGATGAGTGGAGACTCCCCGTTGGGGAGACGCCTACCAATCCTTTGAAATACTTACCAATACTTATGTTAGTTCACCTCTGGGATGGCGGCAAGACGGAGTTTTTTGCCCGAGAGTGATCCAATGCCCAATGATTGGTCTGGTGACTCTCACAATTGAGAAGTAGGAAATGTTATAAACCCTTGCTGAGACTCAGTTTCAATTGAAGTTTCAGGGCGTAATCTGCCGATTCCGAGTCTTGACACTCTTCTCAACGCTCACTACGATCAGCCAAGGATCAATGAGTTTCGATCCTTACGACACTTCAATACATAAGAACGGCTCAAAATTACCGGCTTGAAAGGGAAACCATGACCCACGTCGTTGCAGAACCTTGCTTTAACTGCAAATACACAGATTGCGTTGTCGTCTGCCCTGTCGAATGTTTCTACGAGGGACAGTCGATGCTGTACATCCACCCCGAAGAATGCATCGATTGTGAAGCATGCGTTCCTGAATGTCCGGTGGAAGCGATTTTCCACGAAGACAATCTTCCTGAGCAGTGGACCGACTACACGGCACTCAATGCAGAACTTGCCTCACAGTGCCCGGTCATCACCGAACAGAAAGAATCACTCGAAGGCGAAGGCAACTGTGCTGCCGCTAACGGATGAGGCCTTGTCGTTAATCTCATTTTCAATCACCCGGTGTCTTGTGAAAGTCTCCGGGTGATTGTTTGCGCAGAACCTGATTTTCTGAGATATCTTCAAATGCAGCGGCCCTAGTATCGTTCCATTCCCGGTTCAATCTTTTCTGCCCATTCGTCAATTCCGCCTGCCATACTGCGGACATTGGCAAATCCCTGCTGTTTCATCCAGATCGTCACTTGCAGGCTGCGGCCTCCATGATGGCAGTGAACGATCACTTCCTTTTGTTGCGATGATTCGAGCTCGCCGACACGTTCCTGGATTTCGCTCATCGGAAGCAGAGTCGTGCCTTCGATATGGACGCGATCGTATTCGTCTTGCTCGCGACAATCGAGAAACAGGAACTCTTCCCCAGCCTCTTGTTTGGCTTTGACGCTTGCGGTATCAATTTCTAAAGGGTTCATCTTGTGTCTCTCGGTTGGATCAGATGACCACGAACAGTCAGTGGTCATATGGAATTTGTGAGTGTGACTTAATTCGAATCAGGAGACGCCATGCTAACCGATCGTTGGACTCGTCGAAACTTTTTGAAGTGCATCGCGGGATTGTTCTGTAATTCATTGCTGTCTGCGGGAGACGTTCCGACATGGCTGAATTCGGTAACCAATCCACCTGTTGAAGCCCCCAAGCCGAAACGGAAACTCTCGCTGTTATTGATTGATGCGGAGGGAAAATCCATCGACTCTGTCGAGCGATGGGAAAAACGGGCTGGAGAATTACGGAACGAGTGGTCCCAATTTCTTCGACCTCTCGACCGAAAAAAATGCCCGAATAATGACTATGATGTGATTTCCCGAGAGGTCGTGGGAAATGTGATTCGAGAGAAGATTTCGTATCTCGTCGAAGACGAAATTCGCGTGCCGGCGTATTTACTTTTTCCCAAAGATTCGAAGCCCGGTCAAAAACGTGCCGGTGTTGTGGCACTCCATCCCACAACCTCAGACACAATTGATCCCATTGCCGGTTTGTCTGGCCCACCTGAGAAGCAGAGTGGATTGCATCTTGCCGAAGCTGGGTTCGTGGTGCTTTGTCCCGAAAACTTTCTCTGGCAGAATGTGGACGGCTACAATCAGGCCGTCTCTCAGTTTCAAGAACGTCACCCGAAGTCTCTCGGCATGAGCAAGATGCTGTGGGATGCTCAACGTGCGGTGGATATTCTGCAAACGGTGTCAGGAGTGAATGCTGACCAGATTGGAGCATTCGGACATTCATTAGGTGCTAAAGAGGTCTTGTATCTGATGGCATTTGACGAACGTGTCAAAGCGGGGGTGTTCAGCGAAGGAGGGATCGCCTTCGATTCGACAAACTGGGATGCCCCGTGGTATCTGGGGCAGGGGATCAATGACGAAAGCTTTCCTCTCAATCATCATCAATTGTTGGCTTTGTGCGCCCCTCGTCCGTTCTTGATCATGGGAGGGGAGAAAGGAAGAGGAGCGGCGGACGGTGACCGTTCCTGGCCGTATGTTGCAGCGGCCCAGAATGTTTATGAGTTGTATTACAAGCAAACGTCTCTGGGGCTCTTCAATCATCGGCAAGGTCACTCTATACCGCCTATTTCACGAGAGCGAATGATTGACTGGCTAAGATGGGGGATTTCCCGATAGTTGGCAAATCTCTTGTTTTTTAGTACTAACTGAGTGTTCTCACTGTAGTCGAGTTCAAGCGGCTGAATTACGCCAAATCAATATTGATCGCATACCCCGCCTGAGGATAGTGTGCGAGTCGAGATAGGGTGTTGCCCGCAGTTAAACTGTTATTCGTAATACCTGACAGGGGAGGCGGGCCATGATGCAAAATCGTTCTACAGAATCTCAAGCATGTTGGAAGAGAGGTTCTCGCAAGAGGACCGGCTTCACTCTTATCGAATTGCTGGTGGTCATCGCGATTATTGCGGTGTTGGTTGCCATCATTTTACCCGCCGTTCAATACGCTCGTGCAGCAGCTCGACGAACGACTTGTCAGAATAATCTCAAGCAAATCGGATTAGCGTTTCACAACCACGCCTCAACTTACGATGAACGCTTGCCGCGTCTCGGGATACCAAAGTTCAAGAGTCATCCCCTCGAACGATATTCGTGGGCCGTTACTATTCTTCCGTTCATCGAAGAAGAGAGTATTTATAATGAGATGGAGGCAAATCCAACCGATCCAGCTCCCGAAGTGAATATTGAGACGTATCAATGTCCGGATGATATTACGACAGCCAGCAATCCGGCACAGCTCTCTTATGTCGTGAACACGGGATATGCCGGGCGAAGTGGTGCGTACCCGCCTTCGTTTTTCGGCAAGTCGGGTTCCTATTCCAGTCCTTACAGTATCTCATTGATTTACACAGGCCGCCATGACATCCAGAAAGCCGATGGAGGGTTCGAGTCGGGTGTGTTTTGGCCAGATAAAGACTTGAGAATTTCCGCAATTTCGCTTCACGATGGAGCAACCAACACGGTGGCAGCTTCTGAGAATATTTACGCAGGAGGTTGGGCAACCAAGGTTCTCTACGATGATCCGAAACCAGGATATTATCCCTCCTGTGCCCCAGCGGCCGGTGATGTGGCATTCGGAATCGGTGACGATGGGCTTCAGCTTGAGGGAGAGACTTCTGCCGGGAATGATACGGCCATTCCAACATCGCTCAAGATTATCTCAACAAATCTCGAACATCATGGGATCAACAAAGCCGTCAAACATCCTGCCGGAGGAGTCGATCGATTCATTTCGGCCCCCAATTCACATCATACAGGTGGAGTTCACATGCTGTGGGTGGATGGGCGTGTCACATTCGTTGCAGAGAATATCGACGCATTTGTCTATGCCCGATCTTTGACTTGGGCCGGCCACAAGAAAGGGCAAGAGCTTTCGGGGAGCGGCTCACAGGGAGGCGGCCAAGGTCCCCGCGGGCAATTTTAATAAACAACTCTTAAGATTTGTGACATTACACGCGGAGCACTCCATCAATCGAGTGCTCCGCGTTTTTTTATGTCGCAACGTGACTTTTTACTTCAGTTCAGTTGAACCGGATGCGGTCTGGATTTGATGAGCTCGCAGTCCTTTGGCGAGAACTTTGTAGTAGTCTTCGCTCTTTGCAAAGCCATCCTTACGGGAAAGGACATCCGCGTCAGTAGAGATCACAATTGAACTTGGGATGCCTTTGACTTCCAACGCTTGGGCAATCGACTTCGACTTGTCGAAATCGAGATGAACCGGCACAAATCGCTCGTTGATCGCGCCCACCATCTCTTTTTCAGAAAGAGTCGTGTTTTCCATTTTCTTACAGAAAGTACACCACTCCGCTCCGAACACGATCAAAATGGGACGCCCTGTTTGCATCGCTTTTGACCGTGCTTTGAGCAAATCGGTCTCCCAGTTGATGCCGTTTTTTGGGGGAGAGGCATTGCTGATGGAAACACAGACAACAAGAGTTAAAGCAGCCATTGCGATCCGGGACAACATTACACACCTCAATTGATTCGATAATCGATTCGTGAGTAAGTTCTGCGGGATGCCGAAATTACCCTTACCATCGATTTATCGGAATGTTGGGCATGTGGAATGTGTGGAATTGCTCACACTTTGCGAAGTATTTGACTTCGAGAGCGATTTCAAGAACTCGGGATAGGCCTAACCTTAGAAACCACAATGCGTTGCGCTCGGACCACGTGTCGCTAGAGGAAAACTCCTCATTGGGAAACTTAAGGAGTTCAGGCGAGCCAATATGCTCTACTTTGGGAGTTTCAATCCGGGAGGCGTGTTTGGTAAACCGGGAATTCCTTGAAGTCCGGGTATTCCTCCACCGGGTGGGCCGCTATTTTCGGCCTCTTTGTCATCGGTCCCCTTAGGTTGAACCAATGAGGCCCGAGTGACACGCAGTGCCTCGATATTTTCTGCCGGGACGACGTAATACCAGGCCCCCAGACGTGCATTCAGTTCATTCGCTTTTTCGATTCCCTGTTTTAGTTTTTCTTCGTATTCCTTCGTGTCCTTTTTGAACTGAGCCAATTCATCTTCGTAGGCTTTCTTGGCGATTTCGTAGTTGGTTTGGACATCGACCTCGCTCACACCAGGACGAAGCGCCTTGAGAGGAGCGTTCAAATCGACTGGAGGAGGTTCAGAAGGTTCCTGTGGCTCGGTCGGCTCGGCACCGAGATAGTTTGGTTCAAAATTCACCTTCACGAACAGATAACGAGACTGTTCTTTATTTTCAGAGCCATCTTTTGATGCTGAATCGGTCGATTTCTGATCTTCAGATTTGGTGGAGTCCGCGGGTTCATTGGTTTCTTTCGATGTCCCAATTTCAATTTCCTTCAAGTCGCCTGTGAACACTTTACCGAAATGGAGTTCGTAAACGAGACCTTCATTCGTCGCGGCGTAGAAGCTCCCTTCTTGAGCGATGATCCCCAACTGATTTTCTTCTTGAGGGATCAGGTAATAACCGCGTTCGGCCAAGTCTCCGCGGATATTGGCAATCATGAGCGGATTGCGGGCTGCTTCGGGAGTGACGCCGAGTTCGGGGGTCAATCCTTCCGGCTTGGGACGAACGCCAATGATTTTGGTGTCGACAAGTGCCGAAACTAATGATTTGACGGCGTCGTTATTGACCTCTTCCGTGTCTGATTTCAGGTCTTTGAGATTCCATGGCTCACCAAACTTTTCGCGAGTGACATCGAATTCTTCGACATCGGTGGGGCCTTTGTAAGTCTGGCCCGTCTCCTCGTCGGTAATCTCGGCGATGGTGTATTTGTTGACAATGATATCAGTGACTGTGTCTCGTTCGATTTTGAGTAGGTCGGTATCGATCCAGTCCTGGAATTTAGTGGTCAGTTCGACTTCAAATTCTGCGACGTAAGTTTCTTTCTCTCCAGGAGCACGCACGTAGAAGGCACCGGATTTCTCGGGGTACTCATTCCCGAGAATGAAGTCGGCCAAAATCTCATCTCCCTTACGGATCGTGATACGATCCCCGCGACCTTTGAGAATTTGATCGTTTTCAGAGGCAGGATCGGCCACACCATATTCGGGATGATCGGCCTCGCGGCGACTGATCAGAGCACCCCGTTTGATGCCAATAATTGAAGAGGCTGTTTTGGCGAGTTGTTCGGAAGCGTCCGAGGGGTAATTGTAATGGCTGGGAATTCTCCACGCACCATCGACTTGTTCCACTTCAAAGGAAGCAATCGTGGCTTGATCTTCGTTGAAGACGATGACTTTCAGGCTAGTGGCTTCGTTCGGATTATTGAACTCGGGGTAAAACTCTTCCCCCACCTTTTCGAACTCAGCCATCTCGGCAGGTTGATTTTGGAAGTAGGTCGTGACGCCGAGCCCGACAGAGAGTGCCGCCACAGCAGCATAAATGATCGTACGAACGGATTGGGATTTTGATTCCGTTGAGTGGTGATCAGTCATGATGGATAGTTTCGTCTTTCAGGATGATTCTTTAAGAGACTCGGTCAAATCGGTCACAATTCAGCGGACAGACCGCTCGGGCGTGACATTCTTTTTCTCGGAGAGCAGGATGGTGGTCATCATCACAAGCCCCAGGATCACAGCCGGCAGTGGTGAGAGGAACAATGCCTGATAACGGGCCCGTTCTTCAATGTTGTGAATCTGCCGCTCCATGCCGCGAGTAATCGCTTTGACCTTCTTGTTCTTTTCTCGATCGATATTGGCTTGTGCCACTTGCACTCGACGTTGTTCGGCACGTGCGACGTTTTCAAGTTGTGCCTGTTTGGTGCCACGATCAAGATTCGGGTTTGCGTTAATTTTCTCACGCTCTGTGTTGAAACGTGCTTTTGCCAGTTCGAGTTGTTTTTCGGCTTCTGTTTCCGCGAGGCGTTCTTCTTCATTCTTATCGCGAATAAATTCGTCCCGTTGTTGCTGAAGCTTTGTCAGCATTCGCAACTTCGGACGACGTGTTCGCAATTCGAGGTACGTGTCGTCCCCCGCCAGCGAATCGATACAGTTCATCAGAAAACTGACATTATCAAACTGAAATGGCATTCCTCCATCTTCGCGAGTGAGAAAGAACCAGTCGGAGATCATGTCGATATCGGCAACGAAGATCGCATTGACCATCCCTTCTTCTTCAATTCGTGCCGCCAGAACTTGAGCATATTTGTCGAGTTCGGGATTCGTGACCGGTGTGATCATCGCGGCCGGCGAGAAGGTCGAAGGATCGAATGATTGGCTGGCGAATTCTTTCCACTCAAGGCCGGTGGAACTGACACTACTGGTGAGTAGCGGTGTGAATGTTCGGCCTGCATCCATATTTTCGCGTTGTTGAATTCGTCCCGAGTAGGCGAGTAACAGTTCTTGCATCCCAGCTGTGATGGGTGATTTGTCGCTGATCGATTTATACTGACCGCTGCTTTCGTTGGTGACAAAAATAAACTCACCGCCGATATCAAATTCGAGGTGCGGATTAAATTGATCCCAGACAATTTCATCGTATTCCCAAGCAATTTGGAGAATGTCCAACAAGGCAGAGGCTTTGCCGTTATCAGCTTTTGGAGGAGCCTGCTGGCGTCCTCCGCCCATCATCCCCATCATTCCGCCACCGGGAGTCGGCTTGGGAAGTTTTGGTGCTCCCGACAACATTCGTCGGCCACCGCCTACCATGCGACTCATAAACAGTGGCACGGGGTCTTCAAAAATAACCACGGGACGTCCCGCGCGAACGTACTCGACAAAGTTTGTCATTTCCTCTTGTAACAATGAGGAAGGCATAATGGCGAGCAGGACATCGAATTCGTCCTTCGGAATTTTCTGGGAGGGATCGACGGCTTCCACATCGTAGTGCATCCGCAGCGTGGTCGTGAGTTGCCACTCTCGTCCTCGCGAATCGGCACCCTCCTGAATGACTTGTGCATCGGTTTGCAAGATTCCGATTTTCAGACGTTCTTCTTTACTGACTGTGCCGATGGCGCGTGTCAGTTCGTATTCGAGAGGCAGTCCTTTTCCAAAAAACGGGATGACCACTTCATCGTAAGAAGTACGAACCAACGCACCGAGGAAGACATCGATCGATTTCACCCGACCGTCAATCTCGCGTTGCAGAGTGACGGGACGAATGCCGAGTGTTTCCGCTTCATCGGAGTTTTCATCAAAGGGAGTGACTGAAACTTTTCGGACAGAGATTTTATCGCCACCCAATTTGTCGAGGCGATCCAGCAAACTGATCAGAGTCTTACGAGTTTCAATGTATTGTCGGGGAACCTCGGGGCTAATGAAGGCTTGAATCTCGACGGGACGGGACTCATCGAGTTCTTTCACAAGATCGCGAGTCGTCTCGGAAAGGGTATAAAGACCTTCTTCAGAGAAATCACTGGGTTGAAGCGCGAAAGAGGCTGTGTACGTCAAACCGATAAACGAGACCATCAAACAAATGGCTCGTGCGAAATAATTGGAGACAGTTCCCGATTCGGCAGAGGAACTCCAATGACGATAGTTGATGACAATAAAATTGAGGTACAGCATCAGCGATGCAAAAGAGAGAAAGTACATCACGCTGGACAGTGAAATGAGCCCAACGGAGAAATCTCGCATGTTCTCTGCAACAGTGAGTGATCTCAGGAAGTTTGAAGTGGTGTCGAAGCTGCCTAGGCCGACCGGGATCACACAAAATACCGAACCCAGGACAAACGCAACGGGAGTGCTTTTGGTCAGAGAGGAAGCGAACATGCCCGCCGTCAATAATGAAGCTCCTGCGAGCCAGTAGCCGAAGTAAGTGGCGAAGATAATTCCCCAATCGACGTTCGAACTGAGGCTCGCCAGGACGATCAATTGCGTTGTCGAGAAGAACAAAGCGATGGTGTAGATCGCGAGGACTGACAAATACTTACCAAGGACAATTTCTGTATCGGTGCCGGGAAGTGTAAAGAGGAGCTCATCGGTTCCCGAGCGACGTTCTTCGGCCCAGGTTGTCATGGTGATGGCGGGGACAATGAACAACAGTAACCAGGGGAAAATGGATGTAAGATGGTCGAGCGTCGGCATGTTGTCGGTGAAAAATTCCGGCTGAAAAGCGAAATATGTCGACGCGACAACAAACACGATGATGAACAGGTAGCCCAGCAGGCCAGAGAAATAGCTCATCACGTTGCGCTTGAAAACCGCCGAAATGACGTACCAGCGAATCATG
>Ga0055584_100000191_pt1 | contig 58456 bp, 49 predicted proteins | sample OSDHelmetaG_FD_58716 | JGI IMG/M metagenome (GOLD analysis project Ga0055584, IMG submission 58716) | Pelagic marine sediment microbial communities from the LTER site Helgoland, North Sea, for post-phytoplankton bloom and carbon turnover... | ecosystem: Environmental > Aquatic > Marine >... | reverse complement strand
GAGCGACCCTGCGCGCCGGATCCGCTTCGTCTACACGCCACGGCATTGCTCATGGCTCAATCAGGTGGAGAATCTGGTTTTCGATACTGTCCCGCCGCCTGCTCAAGCGCAGCAGTTTCGCCTCACTCGGTGATTTGTGCGAACGTGTCGAGCCGTTCATCGACTATTTCAATGACGTCCTTGCCAAGCCATTTCGCTGGACCTACACCGGCAGACCGCTCCAGGCATGAGACACTCATGCGGATCGGGACTTCCGCCGAGCACATTTAGTCTCTACGTCTAACGCGTAGCTGCTCCGATTCCCGACGTAATACGTGTGCGACCAGCACTTCGCGCTCCTGCTCGTCAGCTTCAGGGAAATCCAGTGCGATAGCGTAGCTGTCAGTACTGGTTGCTAGTGCACGCACGACTTGCGCTTTCAGGCGCACCAAACGGTGCTCTGGAAATAACAGCATGCGCAAGCTTACGAACGCACCAAGGCTGAGCGCGCTATCGTATTCAAAGGCGATACCGCTGGCGCTCAATTCCGCGCGATGGGTCATTGTTGGTGACAGACCGGAATCACGCAGTGCCAGCCAATTGACCAGCATGTCCATCTTGTTGTTTACCGTGTGTATAGCGGCCCAGACCTCGGAGGCTTGCGAGGTTTCTACCCGGCGCGGTAAGTCGAGCGTCATGTTGGTGAATTGTGTCGCCAACCAGCCACAATCAAGCTCGGCTAAGCGCGCCTCATCCTTATCACGCCATGGTGAAATCGCCAGTGCGATGTCATCTTGCACGCGGTAGTATCGACGCCGTTCCGCGCCAGCTTTAGAGTCATTTCTACTCATAGAGTAGCTAACGGCGCAAGGCTCAGATGCTTAAGTCTTGATTGGTATACAATCGCGCTTCTTGGCGGTTAAAAATGTGTCAGCAGCTTGCGCTGCTGCGCTTGGAGCTCACGATGATCTGGGTCGATTTTGGCATCATCGGCATCATTGCGATCTCGGCGGCAGTGTCGCTTGTGCGAGGTTTCGTACGCGAAGCTGTGTCCCTGGCTGGGTGGATGTTGGCCGTATGGTTAAGCGTGACCTACGTTGAACTCGCCGCATCCCACCTTGAACGATACATTGAAGTGCCATCGCTGCGATTAGCAACTGCATTCCTAGCCATTTTCATGTCCGTTCTTATTGTCACCGGCTTCGTTGTTTTCATTATTGGGCTGATTGTCGAAAAGACCGAGATGTCTGGTACTGACCGTGTGTTGGGGGTAGTGTTCGGACTAGCCCGTGGCTTAGCCATCGTTTCGGTAGTTGTTGCCTTGGCCGGCCTGACACCACTGCCAGAGGATCCATGGTGGAGTCAGTCTGTTGTATTGCCACACTTCGAGCGTCTAGCGGTCGAGATCCGCGGGGCTTTACCCGAAGATGTCGCCAATGCGATGCGCTTTCGATAGGGCGCGACCTAACTGAAATGTATAATAGTTCGCGTGCTTGGGCAAATTTATAACTGTCTATACGCGGTACCGAAGTACAACCCATTCCTGAGACTAACGTATGTGTGGAATCGTAGGAATTGTAGGCCAAGACAACGTTAATACGCAGATTTATGATGCGTTAACGGTGTTGCAACATCGAGGCCAAGACGCAGCTGGTATCGTCACGTGCGATGGTCGCCGACTACAACTGCGTAAAGACAAGGGACTTGTGCGCGAAGTTTTTCAGACCCGGCATATGTTGCGTCTGAAAGGCAACATGGGTATAGGTCACGTGCGCTACCCGACTGCCGGGAATTCTTCCTCTGAAGAGGCCCAGCCATTCTATGTCAATGCGCCTTTTGGTATTTCCCTCGCGCACAATGGCAACTTGGTCAACACCGAACAGTTGATGCAAGAGCTGTACGAGCAAGACAAGCGGCACATCAATACGCATTCGGATTCCGAAGTTTTGTTGAATATCTTTGCGCACGAGCTGTCGCTTAATGACGCGCCGAACTTGACGCCGCAGATCATATTCGACGCAGTCAAGCGCGTGCATGCTCGGTGTCAAGGCGGTTACGCCGCGGTGGCGATGATTAATGGCTATGGCATCGTTGCGTTCCGCGACCCCTTCGGCATTCGCCCAGTTGGCTTTGGCCGACGCGAGGGGCCCGACGGGATCGAGGTAATGGTGGCATCGGAAAGTGTTGCGTTCGATGTACTGGGTTTTGAGCGTGTACGCGACTTGCAACCGGGCGAAGCACTTTTCATCGACATGGACGGGCAGGCGCATACGCAGCAGTGTGCGCACAACTGGGCGTACGCGCCATGTATCTTCGAATACGTCTATTTGGCCCGACCGGACTCGATCATTGATGAAGTATCGGTCTATAAGGCGCGGCTGCGCATGGGCGAGCGGCTTACCGACAAAATCTTACGCGAGTTCCCGGATAACGATATCGACGTGGTTATTCCAGTGCCGGATACTAGCCGCACGGCAGCATCGCCGCTGGCCTATGGCCTTGGGGTCAAGCTGCGCGAAGGATTTATTAAGAATCGATATATCGGGCGCACCTTTATCATGCCCGGCCAAACCGAGCGCCGAAAATCTGTACGTCAGAAACTCAATGCAATTCCGCTAGAGTTTGAAGGCAAGAATGTTTTGCTTGTCGATGACTCAATAGTACGTGGCACCACGTCCAAGGAAATTGTGCAGATGGCGCGGGATTCCGGTGCTAATCGTGTCTATTTTGCATCTGCATCGCCGCCGATTCGATATGCGAATGTCTATGGTATCGACATGCCATCTAAGCATGAGCTAATCGCTGCGGGTCGTACTACCGAAGATATCGCGAAGGCCATTGGTGCAGACCGTTTGTTCTTTCAGGATTTGCCTGATCTGATCGATGCAGTGCGCCATGGCAATCCAGAGATTAAGCAATTCGATACCTCTTGCTTCACTGGTGAATACATCACCGGTGGTGTTACTGAGGGGTTCCTGATGCGTCAAGAACAAACGCGTAACGACGATTCGAAAGCGCAAAGTAATACGGACGACAGCGAAGTGCTGGAATTACGCAACGCCGTGTAATTACATTTGATGTCAGCTCGCATCGCGCCGTCGCTGGTTTTACTGAGTTGTGCAACTGATGCTAGGTATGCACAACTCGTAGCGCTCATTCGTGCCTATGCCGATACGCTTGATGTCGATCTTGCCTACCAAGGTTTTGCCCACGAGTTGGCGCACTTGACGGAGTTCTACGCAGCCCCTAGGGGGGGCGCATATATTGCCCTGCTGCAATAGCAGCCGCTCGGGTGCATTGCGGTTCGAAAACCATCTGTGGATGTTTGTGAAATGAAGCGCCTCTATGTAAGGGAGCAGGGACGCGGAATTGGTTTAGGGAGCAAGCTCGTCAGCAGCGCGCTCTACGCTGGCGCCCAAGTAGGCTATCGCGCGATGCGTTTGGACACACTTGCGCACATGTCGGCGGCGCAGGCGCTCTACCGGCATCAAGGTTTTCGTGTGATTACACCGTATTACCAAAGCCCTGTGCCTGGAACGATATTCATGGAGTGTGATTTGGGCGACAGGCGCTAAGGACTCCGCGCTACTCTAGCTTTGCAAGCTCTCAGACTAGACACTGTCACTTGTCTAGTGGGATGCCAACTCCGGTTAGTGCCGGAAAAGCTATCGATCGTTGATGCAGTGAAAATTTGTCCTAATCTTCGCGCTCGACTTTGACTTGCACTAGCGTATCTACAATTTGTACTGGAAACGTTTGTGTGGGCTCGTACGCAGGCGGAGTTAAGGCTTCACCGGTCTTGATATTGAACAGTGCGCCATGGCGCGGGCAAGTCATTTCCTCGCCGCAGAACTCACCACCCGAAAGCTCGCTCATGTCGTGAGTACACAAGTCTTCGAGTGCGTAGAACTCACCATCTAGGTTGAAAACAATTACGCGTGCTTCTTCGAGGTCGTAAACTTCGTAATCACCCGCTGCAATATCGTTGATTGTTGCTACCGTAGTCCAAGTGCTCACAGCTATAACAAACCCAGTGCCAGTTTCGCCTCATCTGAGATCAAGCCTTGGTGCCATTGCGGATCCCAGATTAAATCTACGTGCGCGTCATCGACCCCATCCACATCTTTAACCGCGTTTTCGACAATCCCGGGAAATGTGTGTGCAACTGGACAGCCAGGTGCCGTCAAGGTCATGTCGACCTCTACCGTAACGTCGTTAAGTGCTGCATCGTCTCTGATACGAATGTCGTAGATTAGGCCCAAATCGTAAATATTAACCGGAATTTCCGGGTCATATACTTCACGTAGCGCATCGATGATTCGTTCTTTCAAGTCACCTTCGGATGCAGCGCGCCTTACCGGTTTAGGCTTAAGCGAAACTTGCACGCTGGCGCCTGTATTTTCATCTGATTGCATAGATCACCTAATCAAGTTGCTGGTGCTTCGCAGCTGTTGCTATCCGAAGATGTCGCGCACTTTCTGGATCCCCTCAAAGAGCTGCTCGACCTCTGCAACAGTGTTGTAAAGTGCGAACGACGCTCTCGTCGTAGCGGGTAGACCGAAACGCTGCATCACCGGCATGGTGCAATGATGACCAGCGCGCACCGCTAGCCCTTCGGTGTCTAGAATTGTACCGATATCGTGTGGATGAATGCCATTCAGCGTAAACGAGAATACCGCCGCCTTGTTCGGTGATTGCCCGATGATACGCAGACCATTAGTGGTGCGTGCGAGCTCGTGGGCGCGTGCAAGTAAGGTGGCTTCGTGCTGCGCGATTGCATCAACACCGACCTCGCTAACAAATTTAAGCGCTGCACCGAGGCCAATTGCGCCGGCAATATTTGGCGTGCCCGCTTCGAACTTATACGGCAGGTCGTTGAACGTTGTTTCCTCGAAGGTAACCCGTTTGATCATGTCGCCGCCGGACTGGTACGGCTCCATTTCCTCGAGCGCATCCAGCTTCGCTACCAGGGCTCCCATGCCGGTGGGGCCGTATACTTTGTGCGCCGAAAAAGCATAAAAATCGCAGTCCAAGGCTTGCACATCGACGCGCCCATGTGGCGTCGCTTGAGCGCCATCCAACATCACGCGTACGCCCAGGGCATGTGCAGCAGCGACCATCTCTTGGACTGGGTTAATAGTGCCGAGAGAGTTACTAACGTGATTGACCGAAACAAACTTAGTACGCGGACCTAGCATCTCAAAATAGGCGCTGAGATCCAGCGTACCGTCATCGTCAATAGGCACCACTTTGACTACCGCGCCATGGCGCTGCGCGAGCAACTGCCAAGGAACAATATTCGAGTGATGCTCCATGGTCGTGATGATGATCTCATCACCGGCTTGCAAACGTGGTTCGACGTACGCTGCAGCCACCAAGTTGAGGGCTTCGGTTGCACCACGAACGAATATGACGCCGCGCCGGTCAGGTGCATTGACGAAGCGCATCACTTGGTCACGCGACGACTCGTAAGCGTTGGTGGCACGCTCGCTCAGCGCATGCACGCCACGGTGCACATTCGAGTTATCGAATGTGTAGTAATGCACTAAGGCATCGATAACTGCTTGAGGCTTTTGCGTGGTCGCGGCGTTATCTAAATACACCAAGGGTTTGCCATGGACCTGCTGATGCAGCGCCGGGTACTGTGCGCGTAACGCTTCTACATCAAACGCGGGTGCTGCAGTTGGGGCTGCTAGTGCCGGGTTGATCATGGCTATTCCTCGACCAGTGCCTTGAGTTCATCACCGTGTGGTAACGTTTCCAATAGAATCTTTTCCATGCGTGCGGCAACCGCAGGGACGCTTAGCCGATCGACTAGATCATGCGCAAAGCCGAAGGTCAGCAGGCCGCGTGCTTGGGTCTCGGGTACCCCACGGGAGCGCAGGTAAAACAACATGCCTTGGTCAATCTGACCAACAGTTGTGCCATGCGAACATTTGACATCATCGGCAAGAATTTCTAGCTGCGGCTTGGTATCAATCTCTGCATTGCGTGATAACAAGAGATTGTGGTTGGCTTGCTGTGCATCGCTTTTCTGTGCATCTTGATGAACGTGCACTTGGCCATTAAATACGCCGCGCGAAGATCCACCGAGAATGCCTTTGTACAGCTGCTCAGATGTGCAGTTGGGCTTGGCATGGTGAATACGGGTGTGAAAGTCGACATGCTGGCGACCCGAGCCAAGATACAGGCCGTTCAGTACGCAGGCGGCGGAATCACCATTGAGGTGGACGTTAATGTCGTAGCGACTGATAGCACTGCCTGCTGACATCGCATGCGAGACAAATTTAGCACCAGCGCCGACATGTGCCTCCAATGTAGCGACATGGAAACCAACTGGCGCTTCTACTTGTAACTTGGTGTGCTCGAGTCTCGCTCCGTCGAGCAAGGCCACTTCGGTCACTGTGTTATGCAAGCTCGCGGAGCGGTTGACGGTCACACAGTGCTCGACCACATGCGCACTGGCATCACGCTCTAACACTATTAGGTGACGTGGATTCATGGCCGACTCTTGCGCAGATATCGCCATCACCAGGATCGTCACTGGCTCTTGCAACTGCACGCCAGCGGCAAGGTGCAGATAATAACCTTCCGCTAAGCTCGCGGCATTGAGTGCAGCGAAGCCATCGCTGCCAGCATTAGCCACTTGGCCGAGGTGTGCACGCACTATTTGCGCATGCGCCGGGTCTGCGATTGCGCTGGCCAGTGGCAGCAGCGTGACGCCATCGGGAAGGCGCGCAGTAGCGTCGGCGACCGCGTCTTGACGAGGATATCCGTCCACTAATGGTGCAACAATCTGACTGGTAACATCGTAGCCGAAGTCTTTTATCGCCGCCGCAATGGCCTGCGTATCTGCGTCTTGCTTGCTGCACTCGAACGCACGGCGTTCGATGTTGCGCACATTTGTGTATTTCCAGTCTTCATGTCGTACGCTTGGGAAGCCCATCGCGTCGAAGCTCGAAAGCGCGGCTGCGCGCCGTTCGCTTAACCACGCGAGCTCGTGCCCGGGGAGCGCCGCATGCGCTGCGTGCAGGTTGGTGCTCAAGCTATCCGCTGCTGCGCTCATCAGGCTACGTTTTCCTCGTTGACCCAGCTATAACCTTCTTTCTCCAACTCCAATGCCAGAGATTTGTCACCACTTCGCACAATGCAGCCATCTGACAACACGTGTACGTAATCTGGGACGATATGTTCCAGTAATCGCTGGTAGTGGGTGATCACGATAAAGCCGCGGTCTGCCGCGCGCAGTGCATTTACGCCATTAGCCACGACTTTGAGTGCATCGATGTCTAGCCCCGAATCAGTCTCGTCCAGCACCGCCAGCTTGGGCTCCAGCACTGCCATCTGAAAGATTTCGTTACGCTTCTTCTCACCGCCAGAAAACCCTTCGTTGACGGCGCGCTTGAGCAGCGAGTCTTTGAGCTCAACAAGCTTTACTTTCTCGCGCACGAGTTTCATGAACGCAAACGCATCCAGTTCCTCTTCGCCGCGGCTTCTGCGCGCAGCATTAACTGCCGCTTTGAGAAAGTAGACGTTATTCACACCCGGAATTTCTACCGGATATTGGAATGCCAGAAACAACCCGGTGTGGGCGCGTTCTTCTGGCTCCATAGCTAAAAGATCGACGCCATTGAAGAGGACTTCACCGCGTGTCACTTCATAATCGTCACGTCCGGCAAGGACGTGCGAAAGGGTGCTTTTACCGGAGCCGTTAGGCCCCATGATTGCGTGAATTTCGCCTGCGCCCACTTCAAGATTGATCCCTTTTAGGATCTCCTTGCCAGCCACGCACGCATGTAAATCTCTGATACTCAGCATTTCAGCGCTCGAATTAGTGTTAGTTTTTAAAGTGGCGTTAGCCGACTGCGCCTTCAAGGCTCACGCTCAACAGAGCCTGCGCTTCGACGGCGAATTCCATTGGAAGTTCTTTGAAGACTTCTTTACAGAACCCATTGACGATCATTGATACCGCGTCCTCTTCGCTGATGCCGCGCTGGCGACAATAGAAGAGTTGGTCATCGCCGATCTTTGAAGTGGTGGCTTCGTGTTCGACGCGTGCGGTCGGATTTTTTACTTCCACATAGGGGAATGTATGCGCGCCGCAGCGGTCGCCCAACAGCAATGAATCGCACTGCGTGTAGTTGCGCGCATTCTCCGCGTCTTTGCCCATACGTACGAGCCCGCGATAAGCGTTTTGCCCACGGCCTGCAGAGATGCCTTTGGAAATAATGGTGGAGCTGGTGTTGGCGCCTAAGTGCACCATCTTGGTTCCGGTATCAGCTTGTTGCGCGTTGTTGGTGAGAGCAACAGAGTAGAACTCACCTACGGAATTGTCGCCGCGCAAAATGCAGCTTGGATATTTCCACGTAATGGCGGATCCGGTTTCAACTTGAGTCCAAGAAATCTTTGAATTGTCACCACGGCAATCGCCACGCTTGGTTACAAAGTTATAGATGCCGCCTTTGCCGTTCTCGTCGCCTGGGTACCAATTTTGTACGGTTGAATATTTGATCTCCGCACCTTTCTCGGTAATGAGTTCAACCACTGCGGCATGCAGCTGGTTCTCATCACGTTGCGGCGCCGTGCAGCCTTCCAAATAGCTCACGTGGGCGCCTTCGTCAGCGATAATCAGCGTGCGCTCGAACTGGCCGGTGTTGCGTTCGTTAATCCGGAAGTAGGTCGATAGCTCCATCGGGCAGCGCACACCCTTGGGGATGTAGACGAACGAACCATCCGTGAACACCGCCGAGTTGAGCGCAGCGAAGAAGTTGTCCTGTTGCGGTACAACCGTGCCGACATAACGCTGGATTAGTTCTGGATGGCTTTGCAATGCTTCCGAGAACGGACAAAAGATAACGCCTTCGTCAGCGAGTTTGTCTTTGAATGTTGTTGCGACGGAGACGCTATCAAACACTGCGTCCACTGCGACACCGGCGAGCGCTGCGCGCTCCGCTAGCGGGATGCCGAGTTTCGCGTAGGTCTCCAATAGTTTTGGGTCAACCTCGTCCAAACTCTGGGGGCGGTCCGCGTTGGACTTTGGCGCCGAGTAATACGAGATGCCCTGATAATCGATCGGCGCGATGTTGAGCCGTGCCCAGTTGGGGCCCGTCATCTTGAGCCAATGCTGGTAAGCTTGCAGGCGCCACTCAAGCATGAATTCAGGTTCATTCTTGATTTGCGAGATATGCCGAATAACGTCTTCGTTCAATCCCGGCGGCAAGGTGTCTGATTCAACATCCGTCACGAAGCCGTGTTTATACTCGCGATTAACGAATTGCTGGACTTCTTCAGTGCTGCTCGACATTGGCGTTCTCGCGTGACAACGTGCGCCGCACGCTAATCCTGAGTAAATTGGTCGGGTATTGTAGCTTTAACCGAGTAAAACAGTCAACAATACTGTGCTTAAACCAACGCTGTCAGCTACGGGCGCGATCGTGTCTGAACCGGAGTTGCTCATCTGTGTTAATGAGCGTTTCGGGCACCACAAGCCGTCGTGTGCTGGGCGCGGCTCTGTGGCGATTGCGCAAGCGCTTCGTAGTGAATTGGCGGCGCGTGGCGTAGTGGTTGAAGTGCGCGAATTCTATTGCTTTGGCCGTTGCGCTGAGGGCCCGAATCTAGGTTTAGCCCCGGTGGTATTTTCTGGCGAGAAATTGTCGTCGAGCAAGTCTCGGCGATTGTCGATGAGGTCGTAGTCGCGCTGAAGAAATAGATCTGATAGCTGCTGTCCGAACACGCCCTTGGGTTGGGATGTCTGCTCTAAGCGCAACTGTTACTGTGTTTTCAAGGCTGTTGTCCAATGCTCTTCCAGGTGTAAGGCCGCGCGCATCAACGCTGCCGTGTAGGGATGTGCTGGTTGGTCAAAAACTTGCGCGGTGGGGCCTTGTTCGATAACTCGTCCTTGGCGCATGACAAGCACATTGGTACTCAAGGCTCGCACAACATTGAGATCGTGGCTGATAAACAAATAGGCCAACTGGCGTCGTGTTTGTAGGTCGCGCAGTAGATCAATGATTTGTGCTTGAACGGACATGTCTAGCGCAGATGTTGGCTCATCAAGAATCAGAAATTGCGGCTCTAGCACTAAGGCACGCGCTATGGCGATGCGCTGGCGCTGGCCGCCGGAGAATTCATGCGGAAAGCGGTGTTTGGCGTGCGGATCAAGTCCAACCTCGGTGAGAACTGCATCGATGCGTTGTTCGCGCGCGCTGGTGTCTAGATGCATGTGCAGATCCAGGCCCTCAGCGACGATCTGTTCGATGCTCATGCGCGGGCTTAGGCTGGCGAATGGATCTTGGAAGACGACCTGGAAATCGGCGCGCAGCGCACGTAACTTGGCCCGTGATAGGGCATTTAGATTGTGGTCTTTAAAGCGCAGTTCGCCGGTGCTCGTTTGTAACTTCAGCAATGCTAGCCCGAGCGTCGTCTTTCCGGAGCCGCTCTCGCCGACCACCCCGAGCGTTTCACCTGCCTTCAGACTGAGACTCACGCCATCAACCGCTTTGATCTGACTCACCACGCGGCGCAGTACGCCACGGCGTACCGGAAACCAAACGCGCACATCGTTAGCGCTGTATATGGTTTCGGCGTCAGGCTGGGTCGGGTTGGGTGCGCCGCTTGGCTGCGCGGCTAGCAACTTTTGCGTATATAGGTGTTTGGGGTGTGCAAATAGTGTTTTGCAGGCGCCTGACTCGACAATCTCGCCGCCGGTCATTACGTACACTTTGCTTGCGAGTTTCTTAACTACAGCAAGGTCATGCGTAATGATCAATATGGCCATCCCTAAGCGCTCTCGCAGTTGTGCGAGCAATTCCAATATCTGCGCCTGTATGGTCACATCCAGTGCTGTTGTTGGTTCATCCGCAATGAGTAAATCTGGTTCGTTGGCGAGCGCCATTGCGATCATCACGCGCTGGCGTTGGCCGCCCGAAAGTTGGTGTGGGAAGCTCGAAAGACGCTGCTCGGCGTCGTCGAGTGCCACCATCTCGAGCAGCTCGAGGCTGCGTTTACGCGCGGCTGGCGGGCTCATGCCTCGATGTACGATGAGCGTCTCGGCGATCTGCTGGCCGACGGTGTGTAGCGGATTCAGCGAGGTCATCGGCTCTTGAAAAATCATCGCAATTCGATCGCCACGAATTTCACGCAGTCGCTGCGGCGAAGCCTGTAGCAACTCCTCGCCGTGCAGCGTAATGCTGCTGTTCGGTGTATGCCGTGCGCTTGGGTACGGCAATAGCTGCATGATCGACAGCGCTGATACGGTTTTGCCGGAGCCGCTCTCGCCAACCAGCGCTACCGTTTCGCCTGCATTGATTTCAAACGCGACGTTGCGGGCTGCGACACTTTCGCCGCCATCTTGACCCTGGAAGCAAACGCCCAGGTGTTGCACACGCAGCAGCGGCGCGCTCATCGACCGAAGGCCTTACGCGGGTCGAATGCGTCTCTGATAGCTTCGCCGATGAAAACCAATAGCATCAGCATGATGGACAAGGTGCAAAATGCAGTCAGTGCTAGCCACGGTGCCTGCAAGTTGTTTTTTCCTTGATTAAGCAACTCGCCAAGAGATGGTGAGCCGGGTGGCAATCCGAAGCCAAGGAAGTCGAGGCTGGTAAGCGTGGTGACTGAGCCACTAAGAATGAATGGCAAGAATGTTATAGACGCGACGGTTGCGTTCGGTAGCACGTGGCGGAACATAATGACGGTATCACTCACGCCCATCGCTTTTGCGGCGCGCACATATTCGAAATTGCGTGCACGCAAAAACTCTGCGCGCACCACGCCAACCAAACCCATCCACGAAAACAGCAACATCAGGATCAATATTGTGAAGAAGCCTGGTGTTATGACGCTCGCCATAATGATCAAAAGGTAGAGCGTCGGCAGGCCGCTCCATACTTCGATAAAACGCTGCGCAAGGAGATCAATAGTGCCGCCGAAATAACCTTGGATAGCGCCAGCAGCAATGCCGATAGCACTCGATAATATCGTCAGTACAAGCCCAAAAATAACTGAAATACGAAAGCCGTAGATCACCCGCGCGAGCACGTCTCGTCCTTGGTCGTCAGTACCTAACCAATTGTCGCTGGTGGGAGCTGTTGGCGCAGATGCGGGTAAGTCGAGAATCTTTGTGTCGTAGTTATATGGTATGAGCGCATGCAGCACCCAGCCTTTCGCTTCAATGAGTTCAGTGATGTAGGGGTCGGTATAGTCTGCGGTTGTTTCAAGCTCACCCCCGAAAGTAATCTCAGGGTATGCAAACAATACCGGCACATAGAATTGGCCCTCGTATTTGACCAATAGTGGTTTGTCGTTAGCGATGAACTCTGCTGGCAAACTCACACCAAATAGCACCAGGAACAACCACAAGGACCAAAAACCGCGTCGATTTGCGCGGAAGTTTGCCAGCCGTCTGCGGGTCAGCGGGGATAAGTTGAACCGTGTGATAGTCACGAGCGGGCAGTCAGTTTGCGATCACGAGCGCGATTCGAAGTCGATACGTGGGTCAATTACCATATAGGCAATGTCACCGATCAGCTGCAGAAGCAGGCCGATCAAGGTAAATATGTACAGCGTCGCAAACATGACTGGGTAATCGCGGTTGATTGCGGCCTCGAAGCCGAGGAGGCCCAGGCCGTCGAGCGAGAAGATCGTTTCGACAAGCAACGCACTGGTAAACAGCACCGCGATGAAAGCTGCGGGAAATCCAGCAATCACGATCAGCATTGCGTTGCGAAAAACGTGGCCATACAGGATGCGCTTTTCAGTCAGGCCCTTGGCTCTGGCGGTCAGCACATATTGCAAATGAATTTGGTCTAGAAAGGAGTTTTTGGTCAGCATTGTCAGGCTGGCAAAGCCACCGACAACCAATGCAATCACTGGCAATGCGATGTGCCAAATATAATCCACCATTTGGCTCATCATGCTGAGCTCAGAAAAGTTCGACGAAGTGAGGCCGCGTAACGGAAACCAATCTAAGTACTGCCCCCCAGCAAAGACCACTATCAACAGCACACCGAACAAAAATCCCGGGATCGCGTATCCGATGATTACTGCGGTGCTAGTCCAAAGATCGTAGCGGCTACCGTCACGCACAGCTTTGGATATACCCAGCGGGATAGATATTAGGTACACCAGCAAGGTGGTCCACAAGCCTAACGATATGGATACCGGCAACTTTTCAACCACCAGATCCATGACATCTCGATCTTGAAAGAAGCTTTGGCCAAAATCCAGCACGAGGTAGTTCTTGAGCATGTCAAAAAAGCGCTCGGGTAATGGTTTGTCGAAGCCGAACTGGCGTTCCAATTCTGCTAGATACTCAGGTTCGAGCCCGGAGCCACCGCGATATTTACTGGCCTGCGTGGATATGTTTGCTCGGCTAGAGCTTGCAACTTCGCTGGCGCCACCACCACTAATACGGGCTGTAGCTGATACTGCCGTGCCTTCCATCTCAGCGATGAGTTGCTCGATCGGACCGCCGGGCGCGAGTTGTACGATGACAAAATTGAGCGCCATTATGCCAAACAAGGTGGGCACGATAAGAGCGAGCCGACGCACAATGTATGCAATCATCTATTGCTCGCTAAATCAGCTGCAGGCGCGGTGCAAATGTACGCGTTGTCATTGAGCCTGCGCGGGTTTGATCCACCAGCTGTGCGGGAAGCCGGTACCGTATTTTGGCAACTGTTTAGGCCTAGAAAATTTGTTCCAGAACGCGAGGCGGAAAATATCGTTGTGCCATTCTGGGATCAGATAATGCTGCCACAGCAGGACACGGTCTAATGCACGGGTACGTACCTTAAGGTCAGCTAGGTTTTCGGAGCTGATGATTTGCTCGACCAATGCGTCAACCACCGAATCTTTGATGCCAGACATGTTGCCTGAGCCGACTTCGTCAGCGGCTTTTGATCCGTAGAATGAACGCAGCTCAGCGCCTGGGGGCGGGAAAAAATTGAACCTTATATTGATCATGTCAAAATCGAAATATTCGGTGCGACGCTCATATTGAGATGAATCAACGATGCGGATCGATGCGTCAATGCCGATACGTTTTAGAGTCTGCACGTAGGGCGCAATCAAGCGTTCAAAACCCGGTTGAACAAGTAATATTTCGACCCGCATTTGTTCGTTGGTGGGGCCGAGTAACTGCCCGTCTTTAACGCTATAGCCGGCACTTTTAAACAGCGCTAAAGCGGCTCGGATCTGTTTGCGATTGCGGCCACTGCCATCGGTTCTCGGTGTTTTGAAGCTGTCTGTGAGCAAGGCCTTTGGCAACTTGTCGGCAAACGGCTTTAGCACTTCTAGCTCGGCTGCCGAGGGCGCGTCGAGCGCGCCGTAGTCTGAATTGGGAAAATAACTCTGGGTGCGGGTGTACTGGTCATACAGTAGCTTTTTGCGCATCCATTCGAAGTCCAGTAGCAATGCAAAGGCCTCGCGCACGCGAACATCGGCAAACTGTGCCCGGCGCGTGTTCATCAGCAATGCTTGAATGCCGCTCGGGGTGTGATCGGGCAGTGTTTCTGTAACGATACGTCCATCTTGTACCGCTGGCAGATCGTAGCCAGTAGCCCAGCGTTTGGATGAATTCTCACTGCGAAAATCGACTTCCCCGGCCTTAAATGCTTCGAATAAGACGTGTAAGTCACGGTAATAGTCATAACGGATCTGGCCGAAGTTATAACGGCCTTTGTTTACCGCGAGTTCAGCTCCCCAGTAATTCTCGACGCGGGTATAGGTGAGCGAGCGACCAGGGTCCACCTTTGTGAGTTTGTATGCACCGCTCGATGGCCATGGCGCAAGCGTGGTTTTGCTGATGTCGTGGTCTTTCCAGTAGTGGCTGGGCAATGGAGCAAGGCCCGCAATCTGCACCAAGGGCTTCATGTTGTTACGTGTCTTAAACGTAAATCTCAGCAAATGATCGGAGCGCACTTCCACGTCTTCTACGTCTTGGTAGAATGCCTTCAGAAATGGTCGGCCATGTTTGCGAATCGTGTCGAATGCGAGTTTGAAATCGGCTGCGACGATCGGCGCGCCGTCCTCGTAGCGAGCTTGTGGGCGCAACGAAAACTCAATCCAGCTTTTATCCTCCGGATAGTGAGCGCTCTTGGCAATGAGCCCGTAAACGCTCAGCAATTCATCGTCCGATGCAACCATCAGCGAATCCGAGATTAAGCCAATACTACCGGGCCAATTGCCTTTCAGAAGATAGGTGTTGAGGCTATCGAAGGTGCCAAACGCGCCCAATACAATCTTGCCGCCCTTGGGTGCGTTGGGATCGACGTAGGGCCAATGTGGCATGTCTGCAGAGTATTTTGGCGTACCAAACTCGGCGATCGCGTGGGTGCCAGACAATGTTTCGCCAGCGCCAACGTTGGATAGACTGAGCAGTGCGCATGCGGGGATAAGCTTGAGCAGGTGTTTCATCTAATTTCGTAGTCTCTGACTTAGGCGGAGTCGTCGCATGGACCCTGGCGATTTTGCTAACTGAGCAGCGTGCGAGCTCGACTATGGTTCTCAGTTAAGCGGTTCTGCAGCTAGCTTCGCAAGTACTGCGGCAATTTTCGGGGCATCCCATTCGCGTTCGCCGGCGGCGTGATAGGCGAGCCTGCCTTGGCGATCGATAATAAATGTTGTGGGTAAGCCAACTGCCTTGAATTTATGCACGATGTCGCCGGTCGGATCTAGTAGCAGTGGGATCTCAATACCGGTTTCGGCTGCAAATGCAGCTACGTCTTCGGCGGACTCACCGAAGTCGATTGCTATCAGCTCTACGCCTTGCGCTTGTAGCGCGCGCCATAGGCGCTGCATTGATGGCATCTCTTTACGGCAAGGTGGACACCAAGTGGCCCAAAAGTTTACTACCAGCACTTTACCCTTGTAGTCCTTGAGCGCGTAGCGTTTGCCGCTAGGGTCGGCTAGTTCGAATGCAGGTGCCGCGGTGCGCGTGTCATAGGCGCTGAGATCGTCTCTAGCCAGCGTTGGCGCGGGAATTGTGCTCAGAAAGGTCAACAATACGACAAGTAGCGCCGCAAATTTCGTACTGAGCGGGAAGTTAATGTCAAACAGTCTTGGCATGAGCGTCGTCTCGCGGGCGTCGTGTAAAATTACAGGTGTTCGCAGCTAAGACTGCTTAGGGCTTGGGGTGGTTCCTCAACTCGCTGGTGCGACATCATTCCCGCTCAACACGGCGACATGGGTACGTACGCAATCGGACAGTGCATTGAGGTCGTAGCCGCCTTCGAGCAAAGAGATAATACGTCCGCTGGCGTGGCGCTCCGCGACTTCCAGCATTCTGTGCGTCATCCATGCGTAGCAATCGGTGGTAAGTCGGATTTCGGCGAGCGGATCGTCCGCGTGGGCGTCAAAGCCAGCGGACAGCAATACTGCATCCGGGCGAAAGTTCTCAATCGCTGGCAAAATTCGTGAGGTAAATGCATCGATGTAGTCGGTGTCGGTTGCGCCAGCTTGCATCGGGCAATTGACGGTGGCGCCGCGCCCTTTGCCTTCACCGGTCTCTGAATGGGCACCCGTTCCGGGGTAAAACGGATATTGGTGGGTACTGATGTACATCACGCTCGCGTCATTTTCGAAGCTGTGCTGGGTGCCATTGCCGTGATGCACATCCCAGTCGAGAATTAGGATCCGCTCAAGCCCATGATGTTGCTGTAGATAGCGTGCCAGCACCGCGACATTGTTAAATAGGCAAAATCCCAGTGCTAACGAGGCCTCTGCATGGTGTCCGGGCGGGCGCATAAGCGCAAAGGCGTTGTCGGTAGCGCCGCTCATCACAGTATCACCAAGCGCTAGTGCCGCACCGCAGGCGGTTAGCGCGGCGTCATAAGAGCCAGCGCAAATGCCGACATCTGGTACATCTAGGTAGGCCTGCCCGGTGTTGCATGCGCTACGGGCGCGTTCGACGTAGTCGCGCGTGTGGATGGTGTGAAGCCACTGCGCCGGCGCAAAGGTGGCGTCGATCTGGTGCAAATCGGCAAACCAAGATTGCGCGCGTAAGTGTGCAATCGCTGTTTGCAGACGCTCCGGGCGCTCTGGATGACCGATGCCCGCTACGTGCGTCAGATAGATGGGGTCGTAGTGAAACCCGGTAGTCATAATCTGCTCCTGTATCTGTGCGGCCATAGAGCCCTGGCGGTGCCGTGCGTGTGAGGTGGATGCTGGGGCATCGCTGCGCGACGCTCGACGTCGGTCTATGCGAGCCCAAACGCACAGCCGTGCACGGATTTAAAACGGATCGTTATTAAGCTTGGGGAAGCCGCGTCCACAGTGTACTTTGAGCGCCGGAAACCCGCTAATTATCGGAGAATGGCTGATGTTGCCTCGAGGCTTTCCGCGCACACATCTGGTTGCGCATCGCGGACTCGCCACCAAGTACCCAGAGAATTCGCTGCCCGCGCTGGAGCAGGCGGCGGCGGTCGGTGCACGAATCATCGAATTTGACATTCAGTTGTCGTCGGACCATGTGCCGATGGTGATTCACGACGCTGACTTGCGCAGAACGACAGGGCGTGTCGGCGCCGTAGGCGCGTTTAGCGCGGCCGAGCTGGGGCGGGTAGGCTGCGGCTACGCAGAACGCTTTGCTGATGAATTTGAGTCACTCAAGATTTGTTCGCTAGACCAGATCGTTGCGGTCATGGCGCAAATTCAGCGCAGTTACTTGTTAGCGGAAATTAAAGATGAGAGCATCGCACGCTTCGGCCTGCAGACCTGCATGGAAGCGGTGCTGACAGCGCTCGCGCCAGTGCGAGCACGCACGGTGTTGATTTCGTTCTCGCAAGCTGCCGTGCGCTACGCGCAAAACGCCGGATGGCCGGTCGGCTGGTGCTTGGATGCGCATGATAGCGCCGCGCGCGAGTTTGCAACTACGCTTGGCCCGGAGTTGTTATTGACGGATCAGCGTGCATTGACTAGCGCTGACGACCTTTGGCCTGGTGTATGGAAATGGGCGAGCTGGGAAGTCTTGGACCCGCGCCGGGCACTCGAACTGATGAGCTTTGGGCTCGACTATGTTGAGACAATGGGTTGTGATGACTTGCTAGCAAATGCAGAGCTTGCGCGGGCGATGTCGTGAGCGCCGGTGACCGGTGCGGTGCGCGTAGCCAGGATCGGATCCGACGCTTCGGTGCTTGGTCGAAATTATCAAAGCTAGCCCATTAATGCCGGGGACTTACCTAAGGACACCCAGGTCTAAGGCCCGCCGAATTCGTTTACAGACTTAGCAGAGGCGGGATGCTTTGATTACGCGGGGAGATGGACAGGTGCACGCTGGTGTCGCCACTGGTGGACGTGCTTTTTATGGCGCGAGCGTGGGTATTTTGATGTTGGAAGCGCAGTTTCCACGCATTCCTGGCGATATGGGTAATGCGTTAACTTGGCCGTTCCCAGTGCAGTTTCGAGTGGTGCCCGGAGCGTCGCCCCAAGTTGTCGTGAACGAGCAAGCGGCTGGGCTAAGGGCTGCATTTTTGCAGGCTGCTTCTGAACTGGTTGCCGACGGTTGCGACGGCATAACGACAAGCTGTGGCTTCTTGTCGTTGCTGCAGTCCGATTTAGCGCAACATGTTGGCGTGCCGGTCGCTACGTCTTCGCTGATGCAGGTGCAGATGGTCAATGCGCTACTGCCGCCCGGCAAACGTTGTGGGATTGTTACGGTCAACGCGAACAGTCTGACCAGGGTCCATCTGCAAGCAGCCAAGGTGCCCTTGGACACGCCGATCGGTGGCATCGAATCAGGCATTGAGTTGAGTCGAGTCTTATTAGGTAACGAAACAACATTGGATGTAGGCAAGGCCACGCACGATGTGGTGGATGCTGCGCGTTGTTTAGTTGCGCAGCACCCGGACCTAGGCGCGATCGTGTTGGAATGTACCAACATGCCGCCGTACGCTGCGGCGGTGCGGGCCGCCGTCAATCTGCCGGTTTACGATATCGTCAGCTTCATAACCTGGTTCCAGGCCGGATTGATGCCGCGCCGCTTTGACTGAACAGGAACCGCGCGTTTACCTGCGTAGCGGTGCGGCAAAACAACCTTGGCCTTGCAGACGTTTCTTAATGGCTCGGCAGATAAAGCTTGCGGAGGCCAGATCACGTACCGGGCCGGCGCGCAGGCGGTGCAATTCACCGCCGCCATCTGGCTTAATATAGCGGTGTATTTCGATACGCAAATTGGTGTTCAAAGGTTGCAGTGCAACTTGAATTTTGGCTTGTTGGGCACGAGCGCGATCACTATTTCTGAAGGCTCCAAGTTGCACTAGGTAGCCAAGTGCACTCGGTCGCGTGCTTGGTTTGGCCTGTCCAGATGGAGACTTTACGCCGCCCATTTGCGGCGCAGCAGCTGTCGCCGCCGGCGCTGCGGTCTGCTTGCTCAATGCGGATTTTTTTGCGCTCGCTCGGGTGCTTAAGCTGCGTTGTGGTTTGCGCGTCTGCTGAAGTTTTACAGTGTTGGAAACACCGGCCGCGAGACGCTTGCTATTGGTTTTTGCGGCCGGCTTGCTCGTAGCTTCAACCCGACGCTTGGCACGCTCGCGCCACACCTGCGCTTGTGCGACGTTCTTGGCTACCCCCTCGCCATTTTCATACATCGAAGCGATTGCAAGTTCCGACGGCTGGAAGTCTTGTTCCGCGCCGTGCAGGTGCCAGCGAAAGGCGCTGAGTGGATCGCGTTTGGTGCCAAGCCCGCGACGCATCAGTTCTGCAAGGTCGTGTTGCGCTGGCGCATATCCGTGATTTGCCGCCTGGCGCATTAAGCGTGCGGCTTCGTGTGGGTCGAAATTGCGAAAGCGCGGCTGTAAATGTACCCGCGCGAGCAAATGCACTGCGCTTGGTGCGCCCGAGTCTGCCGGTGCCACTATGAGCCTAAAGGCGTCGTCCAGCTCGCCCTTCTCGTAGTGCGCGGTGGCGCGCGCGAGCAACTCCGGCAAGCCGCCGACCGCAGTTTTTAACACCGCACTAGACGCTTCGCGCGTGGTCGGCGCGGGTGTCGCTGACGCGCTTTGCACATCTTTTGTGAAGCACGCTAGCAAGGTCGCGAGCAGCATCCCAGTCAAGCCGAAGGATGCTCTGGGCGCTGTATGTTTCGTACGCATGCAAGCTAGCGTCGACAATTGCACAAGCTTTAAGCGCTTCATTTGCGACCGTATCCGCCGCCGCCCGGAGTTTCGATCACAAACACATCGCCTGCCTGCATGTCAGCGCCGTCCGCGCCGCGAAGCTCCGTCACTGTGCCGTTGCTGCGTTCGACGAAATTGCGTCCAGTGCGGCCTGGTTCACCGCCGTGCATGCCGTACGGTGGCACCTCGCGGTGACCTGACAGTATTGATGCGCGCATTGCTTGTAAAAATCTTAATCGGCGCACAACCCCATCGCCGCCGCGATGTTTGCCGTCACCGCCGCTATTGGCGCGGATGCCAAAGCTCTCAAGCAGAACGGGAAAACGCCACTCCAATATTTCCGGATCGGTCAGGCGTGAGTTGGTCATGTGTGTATGCACCGCGTCGGTGCCATTGAAGCCTGGCCCAGCGCCAGAACCGCCACAAATAGTCTCGTAGTACTGATGCTCGTGGTTGCCGAAGGTGAGGTTGTTCATCGTGCCTTGAGACGCGGCCATGGTGCCCAATGCACCGTACAAAGTGTCAGTGATGGCCTGGCTTGTTTCGACGTTGCCCGCCACCACCGCGGCTGGATATTGTGGATTGAGCATGCAGCCGCGGGGAACCGTGATCCGTAGTGGTTTCAGGCAACCGTCGTTCATCGGGATATCGTCATCGACAAGTGTGCGGAATACGTACAACACGGCCGCACGTGTCACTGCCGCTGGAACGTTGAAGTTGCTGTCGCGCTGTGCCGAGGTGCCGGTGAAATCAATGTCCGCGCTGCGCGTCGCATGGTCTACGCTGATACGCACACGAATGGTGCCGCCGTCATCCATCGGATAGGCAAATTCGCCATCAGCCAAGCTCTCCAACACGCGCCGCACAGAGCCTTCAGCGTTATCTTGCACGTGCAGCATATAAGCGTGCACGACGTCCAGACCAAAATGCTCCACCATGCGGCGCAACTCCTGCACACCTTTTTCGTTGGCGGCTATTTGCGCGCGCAAGTCAGCAATGTTCTGGTCGACGTTGCGAGCTGGATAAGGGCCAGACGCGAGCAGGGCACGCATTTCTTGTTCGAGTAAGTTGCCATCACGCACCAACAAAACATCATTCATCAGCACGCCTTCATGGTCGATGTGGGTGCTATCTGGTGGCATGGACCCGGGGGATATGCCGCCGATGTCGGCGTGATGGCCGCGCGAGGCGACGTAGAACAAAATGTTTGCATTGGCATCGTCAAACACTGGTGTAACGACTGTGACATCCGGTAAATGTGTGCCGCCGTTGTAGGGGTCATTGAGTACGTAAACTTCGCCCGCGCGCATGCTGTCGCCGCGTCGGCGCATCAGCGTTTGAACGGATTCGCCCATTGAGCCTAAATGCACCGGCATGTGCGGAGCATTGGCAATCAGCTGACCTTGGGCATCAAACAGTGCGCAAGAAAAATCTAAGCGCTCCTTGATGTTGACCGAATAGGCGGTGTTTTCGAGCGCTGCGCCCATCTGTTCCGCGATGGACATAAATAGATTGTTGAAAACCTCCAGCATCACCGGATCAGCGCTTGTGCCAATCGCCTGCGTACGCGGTCGCGCAACCACACGCTCGATGATGAGATCAAACCGTGTGCTCACGGTAGCGCGCCAACCAGGCTCTACTACATTGGTGCCTGTTGGTTCGGTGATGATGGCGGGACCATCAAGCCATTGCCCAGGTTTGAGTTGCTCACGCGGATAGACCGGCGTGCTGTGCTCAACATCAGCAACGAACATCGCTACATGTTCTACCGGTTCGGGTTCTACTGGCTTGGGCGTGCCAGTGCTCAGAGTTGCTTCGCTGGCGGCCGCGCCCACTGATTGGGTCGCGCCAATGGCTTCGACCGCAATGGCTTCAACCAGCAGATCGCGTCCCGGCATAACAAAACCATAACGTCCTTTGTAGGTATGTTCGAATGCAGCGGCAATTTCTGCTTGGGTGCCAGCGGCGACCTCCAAAGATGAATCCGTGCCATCGTAGCGCACGTGCAGGCGCTGCTCGATACGAATGTCGGCGTCACTAATGCCCTGTGCTGAGACCTCCTGAGTCGCCTCGGCGATCATGCCTTGTGCCAACTGCTGGACCGTCGCTAACGTTGCGGCAGTCAGTGGCTTCTCCACGGCATGCTCGCGTAGCGCGCGTACATCCGCTAAACCCATGCCATATGCAGACAACACACCGGCATAGGGATGGATGAAGATCTTTTCCATGCCGAGGGCGTCGGCAACTAAACACGCGTGTTGTCCGCCTGCGCCACCGAAACACGTCAGCGTGTAGGTGGTTACATCGTAGCCACGCTCAACGGAAATTTTCTTAATCGCGTTGGCCATATTTTGCACCGCGATCTTCAAAAATCCTGCCGCCACTTGTTGCACGGTGCGCTCGGCGTTGGTAGCTGCGTTGATTGTCTCTGTCAGCGCCGCGAAGGCCTCGCTCACGGCCTTTGCATCCAGTGGCTGGTTGGCGTTGCGACCGAATACCGATGGGAAGTGTTGTGGGTGCAGTTTACCCAGCATGACATTGCAATCGGTGACCGTTAGCGGGCCACCACGGCGGTAACAAGTTGGCCCGGGATTGGCGCCAGCCGAATCCGGTCCAACCCGAAACCGTTGTCCGTCGAAGTGCAATATCGAGCCGCCGCCCGCTGCGACTGTATGGATGCGCATGATTGGAACGCGCATGCGTACGCCAGCTACAAGTGTGTTAAATGCGCGCTCATACTCACCGGCGTAGTGCGACACATCAGTCGAGGTGCCACCCATGTCGAAACCGATGATGCGCTTGAAGCCTGCGACTTCGCTGGTTTGCACGGCCCCAACAATGCCACCGGCAGGGCCGGACAGGATGCTGTCCTTGCCCTGGAACAAGCGTGCATCGGTGAGGCCACCGTTCGATTGCATAAACATCAGCCGCGCGTCGCCGAGCGCATTTGCGACTTGGTCAACGTAGCGGCGCAGTATGGGTGATAAGTAAGCATCAACGACGGTGGTGTCGCCCCGGCTTACTAGCTTCATCAGTGGACTGACCGCGTGGGACGCGGAGACTTGCGTGAAGCCGATTTCTCGTGCGAGGGCCGCGAGTCGGCGCTCGTGATCGGTGAATTGGTAACCATGCATCAACACAATAGCAACCGCGCGGATCCCGGCGGAAAACGCCTCTTGCAGCGCAATTCGGGCCTTTGTTTCATCCAGCGGCGTCAGTATCTCGCCACTTGCGCTCAGCCGTTCTTCTACTTCATAGACGCGCTCGTAGAGCAACTCTGGGAGCACAATCTGACGGGTAAAAAGATCGGGTCGGTTCTGATAACCAATGCGCAAGGCATCGGCAAACCCGCGTGTGATCAGCAATGCGGTGCGATCACCCTTGCGCTCTAGTAAGGCATTGGTCGCAACTGTAGTACCCATTTTTACTGCGTCTATGCCAACGAAGGCATCGTGCTCGCTCAGACCCAGCAAGTCGCGGATGCCCTGGATCGCAGCATCTGCGTAGTGCTCTGGATTTTCGGATAGCAGTTTATAGGTCTTCAGCGTGCCATCGGGTGCACGCGCCACAATATCCGTGAAGGTACCTCCACGGTCTACCCAGAATTGCCATCCGGCGTGATCAGTAGGGGCATCAGAAGCAGAAGTCACGGCGTCGCTCGTTAGGATCCATTGGTCAGCCTCTTAGGATACCCGCGCTGAACGTTCATGGCGCGTTCTTGCTGGCAAAACTTGAGGGTATCTGCGACGCTACGCGACCCAATTCGCACCTATGGGTGGCGTTACATCGCTCGGCCGATCGTTCGCCAGGGCCGATACTGTGGCGCGACCGATGTTAGGTCAACCAGTGATGACGGTGCAGCGTTTGTTTCCTCACACGGAGAATATATTCGAATGACTAAAGCAATTGTGATCACGGCCCCAGGCGGTCCAGAGGTGATGCACTACACGGATGTCGAAGTGGCCGCACCGGGCCCGGGTGAGCTGCGTGTTCGCCATACCGCTATCGGCTTGAATTACATTGACGTCTATTTCCGCACCGGTCTTTATCCGGCGCCGCAGTTGCCATTTTCACCGGGCATGGAGGCAGCTGGCGTGGTCGAGGCGATTGGCTGTGATGTGAGCGGATTTGCGCTTGGCGATCGTATCGCTTACGCCACACCGCCAGTGGGTGCTTATGCTCAGGAACGCGTGATGGCAGCTGATACTGTAGTCAAAATCCCGCCTGGCGTAAGCGATTCTGAGGCGGCTGCAATGATGCTCAAGGGCATGACCGCCGAGTATTTGTTACATCGCACGTATCCAGTCAAAGCCGGCGACGTAATTTTGTTTCACGCAGCCGCCGGCGGTGTTGGCTTGATCGCCTGCCAATGGGCTAAGCAGCTTGGCGCAACCGTCATCGGCACTGTCGGCAGTGACGAGAAGGCTGAGCTGGCGCGCGCCCACGGCTGTGATCATCCAATTGTGTATACGCGTGAGAATTTGGTTGAGCGCGTGCGTGAACTTACGCACGGCGCAGGCGTCCCGGTTGTTTATGATTCGATTGGCGCGGATACCTACGAAGCTTCGCTCAACTGCTTGGCACCGCTTGGGATGATGGTGAGTTTTGGCAACGCTTCTGGCCCGGCACCGGCCGTATCACCGGGTGATCTAGCTAGCAGGGGATCGCTGTTTTTCACCCGCCCGACGTTAATGACGTATACGGCGAAGCGCGAAGATCTGGTCAACAGTGCCAATGCCTTGTTCGATGTAGTTAAGTCTGGTGCAGTGAAAATTGAAGTGAACCAAACCTTCCCGCTTGCTGATGCATCTGATGCACACCGCGCATTGGAAAGCCGTCAGACTACCGGCTCGACCGTACTGGTACCTTAGGGCGCGGTCGCGCTTACCATACCTCGGCATAACTGCAACAACCCGCTGGTGAGTGCCGCTAGCGAGGTTTGCTGCAGTGCCGGTAATTTAGTTTAGCGCTGGTACGCGCGATGCTGACCGGAGCCAGCCATTGGCTGCGTATTGCCTCAGCCCATGCCACAATGTCTAAATAATGACCCCAGGACAGGATATTCAATCGTTGGGCGGCGAAATTGGCGATGGTCAGGCGCGCGATGAGTTGGCGTTTCAAACGAACATTTTGCAGGATGTGTCGCGCACCTTTGCGTTGACGATCCCACAGCTTCCTCCCGCGCTTGAGACGGTGGTCGGAAATGCGTATTTGTTATGCCGCATCGCGGATACGGTTGAGGACGCTGAAGAGCTGGACTCCGCCAGCAAGCAGTCTTTCACGGCCTTGTTCGTCGACGTCGTGGCGGCGCGCTGTGCGCCGGCAAGCTTCGTTGATGCGCTTAGTCCGCTGCTTGATGAGCGCACGCCCGCGCCTGAGCGTGAGTTGGTGCGTCACACTGCGCGGGTGGTGCGTTTAACCTACAGCTTTAACGATTGTCAGCGTAGCGCTCTCGAGCGATGTGTCGCGATCATGGGGCGTGGCATGGCGCACTATCAAGAGGCGCCGTCCTTAAGCGGGCTAGAAAGCCAGAGTGATCTTGATAGTTATTGCTATTTTGTAGCGGGCGTTGTTGGTGAAATGCTGACAGATCTGTTCTGCGACTATTGTCCTGAGATGGCGGCTGAACGCAGCGCGTTGCTCGAACTCGGGGTGTCGTTCGGGCAGGGCTTACAAATGACCAATATTCTTAAAGATGTGTGGGCAGACCGTCGCCGTGGCGCGTGTTGGTTGCCGCGTTCTGTATTCGCCCGCCATGGTGTTGAGTTGGCGGGCTTACAACCCGGGGTGGATGATGCGAGATACTCTGCCGCGTTCGATGAGTTGATCGGAATTGCGCATGGACATTTGTGCTCAGCATTGGAATACACATTGAAGATCCCGCCGCGCGAACAGGGCATGCGGCGATTTTGTCTGTGGGCGCTTGGAATGGCCGTGATGACGCTGCGCAAACTGCACTCCCATCCGGGCTACGCGGCTGGCGATGATGTCAAAATAAGTCGGCGTACAGTGCGTGCGACCGTCGCTTATACCAGCGCAATTGTGCGCTGGGACACTTTATTGCGTGGCAGCTTGGCGGCATTCGCGCGGCCTTTGCCCGCGCCGCCTAGCGATTACGTACGTGCAAACGTATCTGCCTGGGAAACGCACAATTGAACTCAGCATTGCCGCGCGACGCAGCAAGTTTTTGTAACAACAATGGTGCCGCACAGAACACCGTTAGCGTCAATCCGTTTGGCGTCGATGTACTGGGTACGCCTGATTGCCCGGCCGAGGCGGCCAACTTCAATTCCCTAGAGACCGCCGTCAGCGTGGCGCGTACGCAGTTGTTGAGTGAGCGTTTTGGTGCTGGCAATTGGTGTTATGAATTTGAAGCAGATTGCACCATCCCGGCGGAGTTCCTACTGCTGCTGCATTTTTGCGACGACCTCAAGGTGCTCGATGAAGTGGGCGAGGATATAGAGCAAAAGATTGCTAACTACATTCGCTCGCAACGTCACGATGGCGGTGGCTGGTCGCTGTATCCGGGTGGTCAATTTGATGTGTCGTGCAGTGTCAAAGCGTATTACGCACTTAAACTTGCCGGTGATGACGTCGACGCTGTACACATGCGCGAAGCGCGTGCGACGATTTTAGGCGCAGGTGGTGCCGCTCAGTCGAATGTATTCACGCACGTAACGCTTGCCTTGTTCGAACAGATCCCGTGGCGCGGCGTACCGTTCATTCCAGTGGAAATGATTTTGTTTCCGCGCTGGTTTCCGTTCCATCTAAGTAAAGTGTCGTATTGGTCGCGCGCGGTGATGGTGCCGCTGGCGGTGCTGTGTAGCGTCAAGGCCCGAGCGGTAAATCCGCGTGGTGTGGACATCGCAGAATTGTTTACCACGGCGCCGGACGAAGAGCGCAGTTGGTTTCCGATCCGTTCGACCACCAACCGCGTGTTCTTGTGGGCAGACGCAATCGCACGTCGATGTGAGAACTGCATCCCGACACGGCTGCGTGCGCATGCCTTAGAGCGTGCTTATGAATGGATCGAGGAACGCATCATTGGGGCCGACGGACTTGGTGCGATCTTTCCAGCCATGGTCAACGCGCATGAAGCCTTGTTGGTTGCTGGAGCTGGGCCGCAAGATCCGCGTTTGCGGCTCACCCGCGATGCACTTAAGCGCCTGATCGTGGTGAAAGGTGATGTCGCCTACGTGCAACCATGTCTCTCGCCAGTCTGGGATACCGCTTTAGCGAGCCTTGCCTGTATCGAGGCGCAAGCCCTGGATGATGCCAACGAGCGTGCACAAATTGTCGCCGGACTCGATTGGTTGGTGGCGCGGCAATTGTCAGATGAGCCCGGTGACTGGCGGCTCAAGAATCCGCAGCTAGCCGGTGGTGGCTGGGCGTTTCAATATGACAACCCTCACTATCCTGACGTTGACGATACCGCCGCGGTAGGCTGGGCGATGCATCTAGCAGATAGCACCCGATATGCAGGCTCGATTGAACGCGCGGCGCATTGGGTTGCCGGCATGCAATCGCGCAATGGTGGCTTTGCGTCGTTTGATATCGACAATACCCACTACTATTTGAATGAGATCCCGTTCGCGGATCACGGCGCTTTGTTGGATCCACCTACCGCGGACGTTACTGGCCGTTGCGTGGGGTTTTTGGCGCTAGCGAACCGCCAGCGCTATGCGCTTGAGATCGACCGTGCAGTCGCGTTCCTAGCTAAGGTGCAGGATGCTCGCGGCTGTTGGTTCGGGCGCTGGGGCACCAACTATATCTATGGCACTTGGTCGGTGTTGGTGGCGCTTGAGCTGGCCCAGGTGCCGGCTGAAGACCCGATGATTGTGCGTGCGGTCGAGTGGCTTGAGAGTACCCAGCGCGAAGATGGCAGCTGGGGTGAATCGAACGATGCCTATCTAGACCCTGCTTTGGCAGGAGGTGGTGCCGCAGGCACTGCATTTCAGACGGCGTGGGCGTTGTTGGCGCTGATGGCAACGCAGCGGGCCAACGATGCGTCCGTGCATAACGGTGTCGAGTATTTGCGCCGCGCGCAGCGTAATGATGGACTGTGGTACGACCGCGAATTCACCGCGCCTGGATTTCCGCGGGTGTTTTATCTGAAGTACCACGGCTACAGTCGCTATTTCCCGCTGTGGGCGCTCGCGCGGTTCCAGCGCGAAGCAGACGCTTTCGTCTGAGCAGAAATTAGTGTGACGCAAGGACAGCCAACGCGGTTCGGCTATGTAGTGGCGTTGCCAGGCGAACAGCGTGCATTGCGGCGCGGATATGCACGCGTGCGAGCGGCTCGCGCACCGACCATGGTGCGCCAAGCTCTGGGCGCCGCTGCGGCGCACACGGCGGCGCAGCGCTTGGTTGCTGATGGAGCAAATGTACTGGTGAGCTTTGGCGTCGCGGCTGGGCTCAAGCGCGGGTTACAAACCGGGACTGTGTTGATTGCAGACAGAGTTTGCTGGCAGCGCCAGGACTACCTAACTGATGGCGCTATTGTGGCGGCACTTGCGGCTCCAGACACAGGTTTGGCGCCTATTCGCGTAGGTGCGCATCTCGGTTATGCCGACATCGTGCATGCAGTTGCAGACAAACAGAGTTTGTACGAAACCCACGCTGCACTCGGGCTCGACCAAGAGTCGGGGGCGGTGGCTGCGGCCGCAAGTGACGCGGGCGTATCAGTGGTGGTGGTGCGCGTAATTGTGGATTCGGCGATGACCCCATTGCCCGCGCAAGTCGCGCGGTGGAATGCTGCCAACGGCACCACGCGCTATGGCCAGCTAGCGTTGGACGTAATTCGCAGCCCCGGCTTGATTCTGGCGCTGCCGCGCATGGCGCGGCAATTTGATGTGGCACTGCGCCAACTGGAACGTGCGGGCGCAATACTTGCTGGCATTGGCCTTGGTAATGCATAGAATGTGCAGCGCATGGGCATCCAGATTTTTACAACGATTGTTGGCGCTGCGCCGTCGTCACAGCAGCTCGCGGCGTCAGCGATAAGGAGCGAGTCATCGTGGCGGTCTTGACACAATCGCAGCTCACGCAATTCGACGCAGATGGTTTTGTAGCACTGCCCAGCTTTTGTGATGCGGCTTTGACAAAGCAAATTGACACCTGGTCCAACGAGCTGGTGCGCCGCCCCGAGGTGGCGGGCGAGCACATGGTTTATTACGAAGACAGTTTGCTTGTCACCGATGCACGAGTGTTATCGCGAATCGAGAATTTCTGTCCGTACCATCCAGGTTTCGATCAGCTACTGCGTGGCACTGCAGTCATGCAGCTGATGGAATCCGCGCTACGCGAGCCGGCGTTTCTGTTTAAGGACAAGATCAACTTCAAGGTGCCCGGCAGTGACGGCTTTCGCGCACATCAGGATGTGCAGGCTGGTTGGGACGTTTACGCGCCCTTGCACCTTACCTTGATGATTAGTATTGACACTTCGACGGTCGAAAATGGCTGCTTGGAAATCGCGCGCGGCTGTCCACGCGGACAACTGTTGGGGACCATGTGGGAACCGCTCGCAGACCCTTCGCCGGGCATCGAATATGAGGCTATGCCTACGGCTGCAGGCGATGCAGTTGTATTTGATTCCTTCGTTCCGCACCGTTCGATGCCGAATGGCACGGATACCGCCCGGCGGGTCTTGTACGTGACCTATAACGCGGAAGCGAGTGGTGATCATCGCGCGCAGTATTATGCGGATAAGCGGCGCAACTTCCCGCCCGATTGTGAGCGGGATCCCGAGAAAACGTACGCCTTTCGCGTATGACCAGTGAAACGCATGTTGGCGATGTGGTGGCGTCGTCAGGTTGGCGCGTAGCTGTAGCGCGAGCGGTAGCTGCGACGGTCGCTGCGAGCGGCGTGTACCACTGGTGGGTCATTTCAGCGTGTTTCGTGTTGACGCTGTTCGTCGGCCACTTCGCCAGCAATAACCTTGGCGTAAATACCGATACCGCAGATATGATCGCGCCGCATCTCGATTGGCGTGTACGTTATCGCGAATTGGGCGAACAGATGCGCATCGCCAATGGCAATCTGACGGTTGTGATCGAAGCGCGAAGCGCGGACGCAGCCGATGATGCTGTGGCGCGGTTTGCCGACGCAATTGAAGGCGATGGTAGCGGCCTATTTGAGTGGGCATATGCACCTAGGCACGATCCTTTCTTACAACGTAATGCGCTGTTGTACCTGGATCCCGTGGAGCTGGAAGAGCTCGTTGGGCGGCTCAATGCGGCTCAGCCAATGATCGGTTTTCTCGCCGTAAAGCCAGATAGCGCGCGCTTATTCACGCTGCTTACACAAATGCGTGCGAGCGCGGCCGAACCCGCGGTCGAATCGCAAGCCTTTGTGGATGCGGTGGGCCGTGCCGTTGCAGCGGCTATTGCAAAGCGATCCGAACCCTTGCAATGGCAGTCCTTATTACGCAACAACGAGCCGAGTGATGTCCCGGTACTTCGCGTGATGGCGGTGCGCGCTCACTTGGACTACTCGAGTTTGTTGCCCGCGCGCGACGCCATTGCACGTTTGCGTGAGTTAGCCCACGCGCAAGGCTTTGGCGCTGATGGTGCTGCGAGTATGCGCATTACGGGTGCCGCTGCGATGGCTCACGAGGAAATGCAAACGCTAAGTTCCGGCATGGGCGTGGCGGCGCTCGCCGCGGTGATTATGGTCACCGCAGTGTTGATGTTTGGCTTGCGCTCATGGCGTTTGTTGTTAGCGGTTTTGCTAACCTTGTTGACCGGCCTCATTTGGACTGCTGCATTTGCCGCGTTCGCAGTAGGCAGCTTGAATTTAATCTCTGTTGCGTTTGCCGTCTTGTACATCGGCCTTGGCGTCGATTACGCCATTCATTTAAGCCTTCGCTACGCTGAACTTGCCCGCGCTGGTGCAACAACCAGCGATGCCTTGCAGCGTGCAGGCGCCGACGTTGGTGTGTCCTTGGTGTTATGTGCGGTCACCACGGGGGTTGGCTTTCTCGCGTTTGTACCAACAGATTTTGATGGTGTTTCGGAATTAGGGATCATTTCGGCCGGCGGCATGGTCATCAGTCTGCTGGTGTCTTTGACGCTATTGCCGGCCTTACTGGCCAGTGGTGCACAAGTGCGGTGGCTGCGGTCCGAAGCCGATAACGCCACTAGTGCGGGCACCTTGAATGCGCAGGTTCACGGCGGCGTTGGCTCACGCGCGCGGCCAGCGCGCGGCGTAAGCGCGGTTGTTGCGGCGACAGTCATTGGGGTGGTAAGTATTGCGGCAATATCGCACGCGCAGTTTGACCATAATCCGATAAATTTACGCAATGGCGCGACCGAATCCGTGGCGGCTTATGCCCGGCTGATGCGTGAGCCTGATTTGGCACCGTGGCATTTATCCGTTTTGGTAACACCAAGTGCGGTGAACGCACTCGCCGCTGCGCTTACGCAATTGCCAGAAGTCGCGTCGGTGAGGTCACTGGCTGATCTCATACCGACTCATCAGTCTGGCAAGCTCGATCAGGTTGATGGCCTCGCTTTTGCGTTTGATGGCTCGCTCAATATCGAAGCTCGCCAACCGGCGGATGCCAGCAGTTTGGCGCGAGTGCGTATCGCGCTTGCCAATTACGCCGCCAGCCCTGCGCTCGCATCTAGAACATCTGCGGAGCAAGCGAGGTGGCGCGCCCTCGACGTTGCGTTGGCGGAGTTGGTAGCGGCGCTTGAGACTGATGCCGCTGTCGCCTTAGTGCAGCGATTGGATGATTCGTTGTTTGGCTTTTTTGCTCGCCAAGTGGCTGCATTGGACGCGGCTTTAGCGCCAGACATTGTTACGCTCGACAGTCTGCCCGGGAGCTTGACGGACCGATGGGTCGCCCGCGATGGGCGTTGGCGCATTGAGGTACAGCCTGTGGCCAATTTAAATGATAACGCCGCATTGGCTGCATTTGTGGCCGCGGTGCAGGCAGTAGCGCCAGTGGCGACCGGCACACCTGAAGTGAACTTGCGTTCAGCTGCCGTTGTCGTGGCCGCGTTTCAATGGGCGTTGCTGTGCGCATTGAGCATTATCGCGGTGTTGCTGTTTTTACTCACCGGTAGCGCGGCTGACACTGCTTATGTCCTAGGGCCACTACTGCTGGCGGCGCTAGGCACTGTTGCAGTGATGGTTGGGCTCGGTATTCAGTTCAATTTTGCCAATGTCATCTGCTTGCCTCTGTTGCTCGGCATTGGTGTCGACAATGGCGTGCATATGGTGCATCGGGCGCGCGCCGCGCCGGATGCACCGTTATTGCGTACAAGTACCGCTAGGGCTGTGGTGTTGAGTGCGCTGACCACCGTTTGTGGCTTTGGCAATCTGGCATATTCTGACCATCCGGGGACTGCTAGCATGGGACAAGTGCTGACGATTGGGCTCGCGTTGACCTTGTTTGCCACGTTATTGCTAGTGCCAGCTCTGCTGCGCCGTCGGGCCGCGACCTAATAATGCAGCCGAAGTTGACCTTGGTTACCGGTGCAACTGGCTTCGTAGGTGCGGCGGTCGCGCGCGAGCTTGAAGCGGCGGGCTACAGCTTGCGGCTGATGCATCGAGCGCAAGCGGACCTGAGCAACCTAGACGGTTTACGCGGGCAACGGGTCATTGCGGACCTACGTGAACGCAGCAGTCTTGAAGCTGCAGTTGCTGGTTGTGACGCGGTTTTCCACGTGGCTGCGGATTATCGCCTGTGGGTGCGCGATCCAGCCCAAATGTACGCGAGCAACGTGGACGGTAGCTGTGCGCTATTGCAAGCCGCTGCCACCGCAGGCGTACATCGCTTCGTCTACACCAGCAGTGTTGCAACGCTGCGCGCAGGGGCTGACGGGCGCGTAGCAGACGAGACCACGCCAACCCAGCTGGAGGACATGATCGGGCACTATAAACGCTCTAAATTCTTGGCTGAGCAAGCTGTATTGAGCTTCGCCAAGACGATGGCGATGGAAATTGTGACAGTGAAACCATCGACCCCGATAGGTCCTCGCGATATCAAACCAACGCCGACCGGCAAGGTGATTCGCGATGCGGCCTGTGGTCGAATCCCCGCGTTCGTGAATACCGGGCTTAATATCGTGCACGTAGACGATGTGGCCGTTGGGCATCGTCTCGCGTTTGAGCGCGGCCGCAACGCCCGTAGCTATGTGCTCGGCGGCACTGATATGAGCCTCAAGTTGATTCTAGAAACGGTTGCAGAGCTAATGGGGCGTGCACCACCACGGGTGCAATTACCGCTGCAGTTGTTGCTGCCCTTGGCGTACGTGGTTGAGGCGTGGTCACACCTGACCGCAGCGAAAGATGAGCCGCTGCTGACTCTTGATGGACTGCGCATGGCGCGTTATCAGATGTTTTACTCGTCCGCTCGTGCGCGTGCAGAGCTTGGCTACGAACCGCGCCAGCCGCGCTTAGCGATCGCCGATGCTTTACATTGGTTCGCTGATCACGACTATTTGCCAAGCGCTCCGACGAAAACCTAGCTGCATGCACGAGCTGTTTAGCTAGCGTATGCGCGGCATGCTTGAGCTGCCTGAAGTGGCCGGTGTGGGCACGCGATGAGGCTACTCGATACTTAGGTGCCGCTCCAGTTACTCAATGTTGCCGCAGCTGCGCATCGCGACGCTTCGCAGCGCACAGTTTCTGCGCCGGCGCTGTGTGCAAGTTGCCGGGCGCTGCTTTGTTCTTGCGGACCTCTGCCCACTAAAGCGTGTTAGCTAGCTTGGGCATTGCCGCCGGTCTGATTGTGCTCACGCAAACGGGTTGCGATGGCGTCCAACAAACCTTGTGCTGTTAAGCCTGCATCTTGCAGCATTTCTTCGCGTGAGCCATGTTGGATGTACCGGTCGGGCAAGCCATGGTTGAGAATCGCGGCCGGCACGCCTTGCTCCGCTAACAATTCGTTGACGGCGCTGCCGGCGCCACCGGCGACTGCGTTTTCGTCAATAGTCACGATGAGGTCGTGCGCGGCGACAATGTCGAGCACTGTGCGCGTGTCCATTGGTTTTACAAAACGCATGTTGACGACGGTTGCGTTGAGCTGTTCTGCCGCCTCCAGCGCGGGTGCAAGCATTGGCCCGAACGCTAAGATAGCGATGCCTTTACCTTGGCGGCGCAGTTGCGCTTTGCCGATCGGTATCGCCGTCATTTCCGCGTCGACTTCTACGCCCGGACCCTTGCCACGTGGATAGCGCACGGCGCTTGGCTGATCCAATTGAATTGCGGTGTATAGCATCTGCCGAGCTTCATTCTCATCGGCCGGTGTCATCACCACCATATTGGGCAGGCAGCGCAAGAAGCTGATGTCGAAGCTGCCGGCATGTGTCGGTCCATCGCCACCAACGACGCCAGCTCGGTCAATCGCGAACACCACCGGCAAGTTTTGTATCGCTACATCGTGCACAGCCTGATCGTAGGCGCGCTGTAAAAATGTCGAGTAAATTGCGACGATCGGCTTTATACCTTCGCAAGCAAGACCTGCAGCCAGCGTTACGCTGTGTTGCTCGGCAATTGCAACGTCGAAGTAGCGGTCCGGGTATTCCTTGTGAAAACGCACCATCCCCGAACCCTCGCGCATGGCAGGGGTAATGCCGACAATGCGCGTGTCCTTGGCCGCCATGTCGCACAACCAATCGCCGAACACCTGGGAGTAGGTGGGGCTTGGCTTGGTGACTGGGGCAGGGGCCAAAGTAATGCCTTGAGCGGGGTCAAACGGCGCACTAATGCCGTGGTATTTGACCGGATCTGCTTCGGCTGGCGCGTAGCCTTTACCTTTGCGAGTTGCGATGTGCAGTAAACGTGGTCCGCGCAGATCGCGCAGATTGCGTAATGTCGCAACCATCGCGTGAATATCGTGCCCGTCGACAGGGCCGAAATAGTTGAAGCCAAGTTCCTCGAACAGTGTGCCGGGAACGATAAGGCCTTTTACATGCTCCTCCGCGCGCCGCGCGAGTTCCCACATCGGTGGCATCCGGCCGAGCACTTTCTTGCTGCCTTCGCGCACGGTGGAATAGAGCCGCCCGGACAAAATACGTGTGAGATAGCTCGACAGCGCGCCGACGTTCGGTGAGATCGACATTTCGTTGTCGTTAAGGATGACGAGCAGGTCTGATTCGCATTCACCCGCGTGATTGAGAGCCTCGAAGGCCATGCCGGAGGTCATCGCGCCATCGCCAATGATGGCAACTGCGCGGCGGTCGGCGCCGGTGCGCTTGATACCTTCGGCCATGCCTTGAGCGGCACCAATAGAGGTGCCCGCGTGGCCGACACCGAATGTGTCGTACGGGCTTTCAGAGCGCTTTGGAAACGGCGATACACCTTCCCATCTTCGCACTGTGTGCATCTGCTCGCGGCGCCCAGTAAGCAGTTTGTGCGGGTAGCTTTGATGGCCGACATCCCAAACCAAGCGGTCTTCTGGGGTATTGAATACGTAATGTAGCGCGACCGTGAGCTCAACCGCCCCGAGCCCGGCGGCAAAATGGCCGGTAGACTTGGAGACCGAATGAATCAGAAACTCGCGCACTTCCCTACACACTTGTGGGAGGTCGCTCTCTGGCATCGCTCGCATGTCGCTGGGCAGCGCTATACGCTCTAGCAGCGGGAGTTTCGGCATGTCGGCCATGGTGCTCGTGTCCTGCGTGATAGTCGGATCGGTGAACGCATCGCCATGTCGACCTTATGCGTTGAAGCGGACCCAATATTATCAAAGACGGGGCGCCAAAAGGCTACCGCTTATACGGCTTGGCTATCGAGGCTTGGTTTCAGTGCCCGTATCAACGAAACTATGCCATGTGTTCGGACAATTCTGGTCAGATATTGGGCTCTGCGCGCGGGTGAGACGCAGGCACGCAAATTCGGACTCAATTCTAATCTGGATTGGTCCTGTCTGGCACTGGCGCATCACCTCGCGGGCAATCTGTTTTACATCTCGTTTGTTTCAGCATCACTAGGGAGCTTGTATGGGCGTTCCGCTTCGTCAGCAGATTCGAGTTGGCCTCTATGTAGTAGGCCAACGTTTGCGTCGCAATGCGCGATACCCGCTTGTGCTGATGCTAGAGCCGTTATTTCGCTGCAATCTTGCTTGCGCGGGCTGCGGCAAGATCGATTACCCTGCCTCGATATTGAACAAACGCATGAGTGTCGACGAAGCGATGCAAGCGGTGGATGAGTGCGGTGCGCCGATTGTATCAATTGCAGGTGGTGAACCACTCATTCACAAAGAGATGCCAGCCATCGTAAATGGCTACATAGATCGACGTAAGTTCGTTTATCTTTGCACCAATGCCGTGCTGCTTAGAAAGCGTATGGACGATTATTCACCGTCCCCGTATCTCACTTTTTCGATTCACCTAGATGGCATGCGTGAACGCCATGACGCGTCAGTGTGCCGCGACGGCGTGTTCGATAAGGCCGTTGAGGTGATTCGCGAAGCACGTCGGCGCGGTTTTCGCGTGACCGTTAATTGTACCTTGTTTCAAAGCGAATCAGCTGAAGAAGTGGCGGAGTTCATGGACCTGATGACATCGCTTGATGTTGAAGGTGTAACCATGGCGCCGGGATTTTCATACGAGCGTGCGCCCAGCCAGGATGTGTTTCTGCAGCGTACCGGCAGCAAACAACTATTTCGCGACTTATTCCGGCTCGGGCGTGGACGCCGCTGGCGCTTTAACCATTCCAGTTTGTATCTGGATTTTCTGGCTGGGAATCAGAGCTACCAGTGCACGGCATGGGGTAATCCAACGCGCAATATATTTGGTTGGCAAAAACCGTGTTATCTGCTCGTTGGTGAAGGCTATGCGAAAACTTTTGCGGAGCTCATGCAAGACACCGACTGGAACAACTATGGTGTTGGCAACAATCCCAAGTGCGCGAACTGCATGATGCATTGTGGATTCGAGCCGACCGCGGTGAATGATGCGGTTGCGCATCCGCTAAAAGCCGCCATGGTTGCCTTACGTGGTCCGCGTCTCGATGGGCCGATGGCACCAGAGATCCCCGGTGTCTACGGGCACGACGTCGATCTCCCCGTTACAGTTACAACTAGCGCTAAGAGCACCGACTCGGATCGGCGCGTCGCGTAACGATGCGATTACTGCATGTGCGGGCCATAGCGATCGCTATGCTGGCGTTCTGTTGCGCCAGCGCGAGCGTGCCTGCGCTCGAACCCGTAGCAGTCATTACCGAGTTCAACACAGCCCTAGTTGACTTGATGCGCACGGCCAAAGGTTTGACCTTTGATCAGCGGGTCGAGCGCATTGAGGGCCCAGTCACCAATACCTTCGATTTGCGCGCGCTTGCGCTAATTGCGCTTGGTAGTCACGCGCGCAAGCAAACTGAGACTGATATAAGCCGTTACCTTGATGCCTTCAGCACGCTGGTTGTTAACACCTACGCTGCGCGTTTCACGGATTTTGGCGGCGAGAGTTTTGTGGTCGACGGGCAACGCCCTGCGCGCCGTGGCCGTATGCTGGTGACGAGCCGCATTGTGCGGCCTGCTGGCGCAGATGTGCGCCTAAACTATTTACTGCAACTGACCGATAACTCCGAGTGGCGGGTGGTTAATGTAGTCGCCGAAGGCGTGAGCGAAATAGCCATACGCCGCGCTGAGTACGATGCTTTGTTAAGACGTGCAGGCATTGCTGAGCTCATCGATGCATTAGTAGAGCAAACGCGACACTTGCGTGAATAAAGCGCTCGCGCAGGTAATGAATTGCCGAGCTGGCAGCATTGTAGACGGTGTGTTTTGCTGTTGATAAGCTTGTTTAAGTGATGCTATAAACGTTTTTAATACAATGACTTGAACGGTTTTATTATTGTTGTTTATGAGGTTTTTTCGAGCCAATGAAAAGCCACGATTAAGCCTTGCCAGGAGATGGTAAGTTACTGAATTCGCGTGTTTTTCAACGCCTTTGGCTCTTGATTGATAGGCCAGGTACTGCGTAAAATCGTCGCGGTTATCTAGTCGCTGTTTTGGCTCGGATTGCGCGGGGCAGGGGTTGGCGTTGAGCATGGCCCCTTTCATTGATACTGAAATGCCAAGTTCTAGTTTAGGAATATTAGCGGAGTACTCCATGGGAAAGGGTAGAGGGCGAATTGCTCGACAACTCGTAATTGTCGGTGCGCTCATTGCGCTGTCGGGCTGCGCTTCCAATCCGACTACACCGGGTGATCCGTTCGAGGGCGTCAACCGCGATTTCGATGCGATCAACATGCATCTGGATACGCATATCCTGGCGCCGGTGTCTGATGGCTATGTCGAAAACGTACCAGATGGCATGCGTCAAAGCGTGACTAACTTCTTCGAGAACCTAGGCACGCCAAACGACGTGGTCAACAGCTTGTTGCAGGGCAAGGTTGGCGATGCCCTGAGCGGTACCGGTCGTTTTGTTGTCAACAGTACGCTCGGCATTGCTGGACTCTTCGATCCTGCGACATCAATGGGGATGGAAGCGCTGGATGAAGATTTTGGCCAGACGCTGGGCGTTTGGGGCGCTGATGAAGGCGCGTACTTGGTTATTCCGCTACGTGGACCCAATTTTGTGCGCGACATCTGGGCCCTACCTGTTGCCTATTTCACCAACCCGCTTACCTATCTAGATCTTGGTCTTGTCAGTGTTCCGCTTACCGTTTTGGATGCGGTGGACTCACGCGCGCGGCTTGCCACGGCCATCAAGATAAGTAACGAAGCTCTAGATCCTTACGTGTTTCGACGTGAGGGTTATCGTCAACGCCGTGTTGATCTCATCTACGATGGCAACCCGCCAGATGAAGAGTTGGATGGCCTTGATGACGCAGCCAGTGACGCGGTCTCGAAGCCAGTAAAATAGCCTCGGTGGTTGCCGCACTGACAAACCGCAGTCCGTAGTTGACGCTACTAACTCAGCGCGTATGACTGCACGCAACAATGCCCCGAATTCGGGGCATTGGTCGTTTTGAAACCAGCACCTTGAGCGAGAGCATCTATGGCGCAATACGTGTACACGATGAACCGGGTAGGTAAGGTTGTCCCGCCGAAACGAGAAATCCTACGCAATATTTCGCTGTCGTTTTTCCCGGGAGCCAAGATTGGAGTCTTGGGCCTTAATGGGGCTGGTAAGTCGACGCTGTTGCGCATCATGGCCGGTGTCGACACCGATTTTAACGGCGAAGCGCGCCCACAAGCAGATATCAGGATTGGCTACCTATCGCAGGAACCGGAATTGGATCCGGCCAAAGATGTGCGCGGCAATGTAGAGGAAGGTGTTGCTGCCATTCAGGCCTTGCTCACACGCTTCGATGAGCTCATCGCCGCTTTGGGCGAGCCGATGAATGACGATCAGATGAATGCGCTGCTCGAAGAGCAAGGCAAGGTGCAAGACCAGATCGAGGTTGCAGGCGGCTGGGAACTTGACCGAAAGCTAGAAGTAGCCGCTGATGCACTGCGTTTGCCACCGTGGGATGCGGATGTCACGTTACTTTCCGGCGGCGAACGTCGTCGCGTGGCGCTTTGCAAATTGCTGCTATCGGCGCCCGATATGCTGCTACTCGATGAGCCGACCAACCATCTCGATGCTGAGTCAGTGGCTTGGCTTGAGCGTTTTCTGCATGACTTCCCCGGCACTGTCATCGCGGTTACGCATGATCGCTACTTCCTCGACAATGTCGCGGGCTGGATTTTAGAACTCGACCGCGGCCACGGTATTCCGTGGGAAGGTAACTATTCGTCCTGGCTGGAGCAAAAGCACCAGCGCTTGGAACAGGAAGAACGCCAGCAGAGTTCGCATCAGCGTCGCTTGAAAGCCGAGCTTGAATGGGTGCGTAGCAACGCCCAGGCGCGTCGAACTAAGAGCAAGGCACGTTTAGCGCGCTACGACGATCTCTCGTCAAAAGATTTCCAGCGTCGCAATGAGACCAATGAGATCTACATCCCGCCTGGCCCACGTCTAGGCGATATTGTCGTCGAGGCGCAAGACCTCACCAAGGCGTTTAATGGTCGCGTGCTGCTGGACCAAATCAGCTTTGCATTTCCACCAGGAGCCATTATTGGAGTCGTAGGACCAAACGGTGCGGGCAAGACAACATTGTTGCGTATGCTCGCAGGTCAAGATGAGCCAGACTCTGGCACCTTGCGGATCGGTGACACGGTGAAGGTCGCCTACGTTGATCAGTCGCGGGATTCGCTCGACGGTAACAACACCGTATGGCAAGAGATCTCGGGAGGCAACGACGTTCTCAACATTGAAGGCGTTGAGCTTCAGTCGCGCGCCTATGTCGGCCGTTTCAACTTGAAAGGCGCTGATCAGGAAAAGCGCGTTGCTGATCTGTCCGGTGGTGAGCGAAATCGGGTGCACTTGGCGAAGTTATTGGTAAGCGGTGGCAACTTGCTGATGCTGGATGAGCCTACCAATGATCTGGATGTCGAGACCTTGCAAGCGCTCGAGCAAGCGATCTTGAATTTCCCCGGCTGCACCATTGTGATCTCGCATGATCGTTGGTTTTTGGATCGCATCGCAACGCACATTCTGGCTTTCGAAGGCGACAGCCATTGCGAGTGGTTCGAGGGTAACTTCCAGGACTACGAATTGGACCGTAAGCGCCGCCTTGGTAGTGAGGTTGACCAGCCGACTCGGATTAAATACAAATCACTTGGCTAAACGGTGAAGTTGGACATGCGCGGTAACAACAGTCGATGTCGGAGGATGGTGTGAACGACCAATCGTTTGCGCACGCAGCTGCCAATGCTTGGGGCATCATCGGTGGAACTGGTCTGGACCAGCTTGATGGCCTGCGTGTTGAGCGTGAGGAACTCATGGATACGCCGTACGGGGCGACATCTGCGCCATTGGTGTACGGGCACCTGGGTAGCACCCCAATGGTGTTTCTTGCCCGCCACGGCACTGAGCATCACATTGCGCCGCATCGGATTAATTATCGAGCCAACATTTGGGCTCTTGCTCAGCGGGTTAAGAAAGTGGTCGCAGTCGCCGCGGTCGGCGGAATTCGGGCTGAGTTTGCGCCGCGCGAAGTTATTATCCCGGATCAGATCATCGATTATACCTATGGCCGAGAGCATACGTTTTTTGATGCTGAAGAGCTCAAGCATATCGATTTTACTGCGCCGTACGCGCAGTCTGTGAGACAGGCATTGATGGCCGCGGCGTCCGGCGCAAACGCGCGCGTATATGCATACGGTTGTTACGGTGCAACGCAGGGCCCGCGCTTAGAAACGACCGCCGAAATCAATCGAATGGAACGCGATGGATGCGATTTGGTGGGTATGACTGGTATGCCGGAAGCGGCTCTTGCGCGTGAGTTAGAGCTTGCTTATGGCTGTTGTGCAGTTGTAGTTAACGAGGCCGCAGGCCGCGGGCCGGACGTGATCACGATGGATGATATTGGTGCACACTTGGCCGCTGGCATGAGCGTCGTGCGCCGAGTGCTTGCTGCCTTGTCGCCTGCCAACTGCTCGGATTTGTGAACGCTTGGCCATTGCTCGGCTGAAGGCGCTGCGCCGGTGCAATATTTAGCTTATCGCTTGACCCAGTGCGGACTTTAGCTAGCAGGGCCGGCCGGTTTGGGCGTCGGCTTCGTCGGCTCAGCCGGTGTTGATTGTCGTGCTGGCACGTACTCTCCGCCTGGTGCTTGATAGGGCGTTGCGCGCACCAGCACACCAAACAGTGGATGGTCGAGGTAGTGCAATTCGCCTGAGCGCATTCGCCGACTTTCGCGTAAGGAGAAGCGTGTCGATGACGCGGTGCCGTCGCGCGAATAGCTTAGGTTTGCCTCCAGATGTAAGTATCGAGCGCGATACATGCGCACAGTTCCGGTGACAGCGCTGCCTACACCGCCGCTGGCGCTACCGTTGACTCGTACTGGCAGTGCTTCGGACTTCTCCAATCCCGGTTGGCGCCAGCCGGTATGCACGAGTTTGCGAAATCGGCCGCTGCTGGTGAGTCGTTTGACCATGCCGCCGTAGGCCAGTTGGCCGGGACCAAGACGCGCGATTGCGCTCGCCTCTGAAGAGCCAGCAGTCAATACACGCACACCCGTGTCGGTGCTGGATGACAGCGCGAATCCACGTTCGGCGCTGCCAGTGTTTTCGGGCCAATACTCTTGCCCTAAACCAGCGTCAGCGGTGCGTTCGAAAATAGCGATCTCTATGGTGTACCAGCGCGACTGAGCGGCGGCTTGGGTGGCGCCAAAGACGGTCAGTGCCAATACCAAGGTAGCGATGAGGCGGGGCGTCCAGCATGGCTTCGTCATAGTTTGAATATCCATACGATTACGTCCGCGGTTAGCGGGCGCACCGTGTTCTTGGGTGTGCGAATGTTGGCGCTACGCGTGGTGGCTCAAGCGGCATCTTTAAGCACCAGTTGCGCAAGCATATCGCTCAGCACGCCGAGGCGCGTTGTTGCGTCTTCCATGTCTGTCTGGATGCGTAGTGTGTCCGCGCCATCAAATCGAAATTTCTTAGGCTGCGACTGTACCAGCATCACGAGGTGCACGGGGTCGATATTTGGGTTCTCATTGAACACCATTCGCCCACTACTTGCACCGAAGTCTATCTTCTTGACACCGAGCAGGTTGGCTTTGAGTTTAGCCTCAGATATATCAAACAGCCGTTTGGCCGGATCGGGTAGCAAACCAAAGCGGTCAATCATCTCCACTTGTAGGTCTTCAAGCGCGTCTGGTGATGCGGCGCTGGCGATGCGTTTGTACATGATCAGACGCGCATGTACATCCGGTAAGTAGTCGTCTGGGATCAAGGCTGCAATGTGCAGGTCGATCTCCGCGCCATGGTCGAGTGGCCGATCAAGTTCTGGGGTACGCCCGGCCTTCAATGCGCTGACCGCGCGCTCCAGCAGTTGGGTATACATCGTATAACCCACTTCACTTATCTGGCCACTTTGGCCATCACCCAATATTTCGCCCGCGCCGCGAATTTCGAGGTCGTGCGTTGCCAGGGTAAAACCAATGCCGAGCTCTTCCAATGATTCGATCGCGTCCAGGCGCTTGACTGCGTCGGCAGTCAGGGAGCGTCGTGGCGGCACCACCAAATAAGCATAGGCACGATGGTGCGAGCGTCCGACCCGACCGCGTAATTGGTGCAATTGTGCTAGCCCGAAGCGGTCCGCGCGATTGATCACAATGGTGTTAGCCGTAGGCACGTCAATGCCGGTCTCGATGATTGTTGTACACAACAACACGTTGAAACGTCGGTGATAGAAGTCCAGCATCACCGCCTCAAGCTCACGTTCGCGCATCTGCCCGTGGGCGATGCGCACTTTGGCTTCTGGCACGAGTTCTTCTATCTCGCGAGAGACTTTCTCTATGTCTTCAACGCGATTGTGCACAAAATAGATTTGACCACCGCGGCGTATTTCGCGCACGAACGCCTCCCGCAGTGTTGCGCTATCCCATTCGCGTACAAAGGTTTTAACAGCCAAACGCCGCTGTGGAGGCGTCGCTATTAAAGACAGGTCGCGCAGGCCGGAAAATGCCATATTGAGTGTGCGCGGGATCGGCGTTGCGGTGAGCGTCAGCATGTCAACGTTCGCGCGTAGCGACTTCAAGCTCTCCTTATGGCGCACACCAAAGCGGTGCTCTTCGTCGACTACCACCAAGCCCAGGCGCTTGAACTTGATATCCGGCTGCAACAGTTTGTGCGTGCCGATGACGATGTCCACAGTGCCATCTTCGAGCGCTTTGACCGCGGCACTTTGATCTTGCTTGGTGCGAAATCGCGACAATAATTCGATGCGCACTGGCCAATCTGCAAATCGGTCGGAGAAGGTCTGATAGTGTTGCTGAGCCAACAAGGTGGTTGGCACCAAAATGGCAACTTGTCTGCCGCCGTAAACCGCTACGTGCGCGGCGCGAAGTGCGACTTCGGTCTTGCCGAAACCAACATCGCCGCAAGTCAGCCGATCCATCGTAGTAGCGCTACACATATCGCTAATGACGGCATTGATTGCGGCTTCTTGATCCGGCGTCTCCTCAAACGGAAAGCCCTGACAAAACGCTTGATACGCGCCCTCGTCGAGGTCGAACGCATGCCCGGGTCGCGACGCACGACGCGCATGAATTTCTAACAGCTCTGCGGCAACATCACGGACTTTCTCGGCCGCTTTACGCTTGGCTTTGGCCCATTGGTTTGAGCCCAATCGATGCATCGGCGCGTGATCGGGGTCTGCGCCGGTGTAGCGCGAGATCAAATGTAACGATAAGACCGGTACATAAAGCTTGTCGCCACCGGAATACTCGAGCGTCAAGAACTCGGCGTGGCCATCGCCCGCGGCAAGCGTTTGCAATCCCAAATAGCGACCTACACCATAATCTTCATGCACTACCGGCGCGCCGGGGTTTAGTTCGGTTAGATCACGCACCACTGCTTCGGAGTCACGACTACCGCGTTTACGCCGCCGGCGCTGCACCGCGCGCTCACCAAACAACTGAGTTTCAGCGACGATACTGATCGACGGGCTCACAATACGTACGCCGCGCTCAATCGGCGCGATGGTGATAGCAATTTTGGCATCGCTGTCTAAGAACGCCTGCCAGGTCGCGACCCGTGCTGGGCGCAGGTCGTGGCGCGCGAAGCTTTCGGTCAAGGTTTCTTGGCGTCCCGGACTATCGGCAACGAACAGAATGCGTCCGTCATGAGCGTCGATGAACTCGTGCACACGCGCTAAGGGCTCGGGTGCGCGTGCGTCTATTGGCAGCGGGTCGGCAACTTGGGTTGCATAGCGATGCGCAGATTTGGTGTCTGGCGCGCTTAGCACAACGCGCCGATAGCTATTGCATAGAGCGTGCAATTCGTTGACTTCAAGATAAAGCTCGCGCGGCGCTAACACTGGACGTTCGATGTCATGGCGCCTCGCTTCAAAGCGCTCGCTTACCTCACTCCACATCGTCTCGGCGGCTGCCGTAACGCCGTCGGCGAGCACTAGCAAGGGATCGCCGTGTAGATAGTCGAACACGGTCGCAGTTTCTTCAAAGAACAGCGGTAGGTAATACTCAATGCCGGGAGGCGCATTGCCCTGTGACACATCGGTATAGACCGGACAATTCGTTGCATCACCCTCGAACCGTGCTCGCCATGCGCGTCGGAAGAACTTAATCGCATCTTCATCTAAAGGCATTTCGCGTGCAGGCAACAAGTCGACCGATTCAACCGTTGTTGTCGAGCGCTGTGTTTCTGGATCGAAGCAACGCAGCGCGTCAACCTCATCGTCGAATAGATCCACGCGTAAGGGCGCGTCGGTACCCATTGGGAACAAATCCAGCAACGAACCGCGTATCGCAAATTCGCCATGCTCCGTGACCTGGCTGACATTTCGATAGCCAGCGCGGGTTAAGCGCCGCCGCATTTCGTCAAGGTCCAACTGGTCACCAACGCTCAGCGCGAAGCTGTATCGGTCTAAAAACGTACGCGGACTCAGGCGTCCCATTAAGGTTGCCACCGGCACGATGAGAATGGCGCGCTCGCCATCGGTGAGGTGGCGCAAAGTTGCTAAACGGTCTGACACGATGTCTTGATGTGGCGAAAATTGATCGTAGGGCAGAGTCTCCCAATCGGGCAACCGTATGCACGGTAGCTCGGGCACAAAAAAGCCCAGTTCTTGTTCCAGTTGGTCCGCGCTGGCCGTGTCGGTACAAACCACAACAGTGAGGCTCGGTTGTTGGCTGGCTGCGCGCGCAATAGCCAAGCCCGCGCTACAGCCGTAAAGCTGTGCCCATAGGGTGCGGGCGCTAGGACTAGTTGGAACGACGGGCTCCAATGGATTTTGACGCGCCTCGGACAGTGCTTCGACTTCGCTCATAGCTACAATTTTGGGATTCTTGCGGTACGGTGAGTGGCAGTGGCTGCACAAGGTGCTTGCGGCCTAAGGCGTTATTGTACCGAGGGCGTTCCACTAGTGTCTAAAGTGTCAGTGATTTTTTCAAGCATAGCGCTGTGGCTATTGTTGGGTCCGCCAGCCATCAGCGCCCAAGATTTGTCGGTGCGCCTGGCCACACCCCAAGGTAACAGTCGGGTTGTGGCTGATTTTGTCGGCGTTACGAGATGGGTTTTGGTGAACGTGTGGGGAGCGCGGTGCCCGCCGTGCATCGAGGAGATGCCGGAATTGTCCTCCCTGCATGAGGACAATCAAGCGCGCGGCGTCACGGTGCTTGGCATCGCAATCGACTTTCCAAGCTTCGGGATGGCCAAGCGAGGTGAAGTCCAGCAATTCTTGGACGACTATCTGATTGAGTTTCCGGTGTTGCTTGCAGACCAGCACAAAGTAAGCCGAGTCACTGGCATGCGTTTACGTGCGGTGCCGTCGAGTTTTCTCTACAAGCCTGACGGCACGCTATCCAAAGTATGGATTGGCGCGGTTACGCAAACCCAAATCGAAGCCTACCTCGCTGGCGCAGACGACCGGTTTCGTAAGCCGTGAGCGCAAGCATATTAGCAAGCAAAGATGGTGTGAATTTAGCCTATCATCATCACCCAGGGCGCGCTCCGGCGGTAGTCTTTTTAGGCGGCTTTCGCTCGGCCATGAGTGGCAATAAGGCTATGTTTCTTGAACACTGGTGCGGACAACGAGGCCAAGCTTATGTACGTATGGATTATCGCGGCCACGGTGAGTCCAGCGGTGAGTTTGAAGCGGCTTGTGTCAGCGACTGGGTCGCTGACGTCGAAGCGGTACTGGCGCATATCTGTGAACAGGAGCTTTTACTGGTCGGTTCGAGTATGGGCGGCTGGATTGCCACATTAATCGCGCGTGCTTGGGCGCAAGACCATGAGCGGCCAGCGATCCAAGGATTGATCGGCATGGCTGCGGCGCCCGACTTTACCAGGCGCGGTCTGTGGCAGCGCCTGGATGCGCGCGCGCGCGCCGAGATCGCTACCAACGGAGTCACCTATGTACCGTCCGATTACGATGATGGGCCGTATCCGATCACGGCGAAGCTGATCGACGATGGTGCGCACAATCTGGTGCTGGACTCACCGCTGGTGTTGCCTATGCCGGTGCGTCTTTTGCATGGAGCGAATGATGCCGATGTGCCGTGGAGCCACTCGCAGGTACTGCTCGAACACATGGATTCTGAGGACGCGTCATTGACGATAGTGAAGGGCGCGGACCATCGTCTGAGTGAGGATGCACACTTGCGCTTGCTTGCTCGTACGGTGGCTGAGTTAAGCGGATTCTAAGCGGCCGCACAGGGCTAGATTCGCCTTCGCTGGCCTAAGGGGGCTAAAATAGTCGGCTGTTCCCGGAAAAGTGGTAGGTGCAACATGGCCAGACGGGTAAACCCGGCGGCACGTTCTCCGCTTCTGCGTAAAGGGGGCGTGCATGTGCGCTCCAAGAGCAGTGAGCGGCGAAAAGCGAACCAAGAGGCACGCAAAGCGGCCCGCGACTGGTGTCAAGACCGGTCGGGGCCGCGACGCCCTAGCTGCCGATCATTGGTTTGTCTCCGCGCCACTATCCTTGCCACCCAGTCCTCGGCAGCAAGCCACTAGCCCTCCTGCGGCACCGTTAGTATAGGAATCCCATTGACTTTTGATAGCCAATTTTGGATCGGTCTGATGCAAATCATCTGGATCGATCTGTTGCTCAGTGGCGACAACGCGGTAGTGATTGCACTTGCTTGTAGGCGCTTGCCTGAACAGCAACGCAAATGGGGGATCATCTTGGGCTCCGGCGCGGCGATCGTGTTGCGAGTGGTGTTCGCCATATTCATTTTGTATTTGCTCGACGTACCTTATCTGAAGCTCGTTGGCGCGCTACTGCTGGTTTGGATTGCCGTAAAGCTAGTGTTGCCTGAGGACATGGCTGACGAGGGGGATGTCGCAGGATCCGACAACCTGTGGAATGCCGTGCGTACGATCGTCATCGCTGATGCGGTCATGAGTTTGGACAATGTAATTGGTATTGCAGCAGCGGCGAAAGGCGATGTCGTGCTGATTGTCATCGGGCTGCTGGTGAGTATCCCGCTCATCGTTTACGGCTCCACGCTTATCTTGAAGGCGCTCGATCGTTTTCCGCAAATCGCATTTGTCGGTGGCGCGTTGTTGGGTTATATCGCCGGTGAAATCGTGATCACAGATCCAGCGTTAACGCCTTATCTAGCGCCCTATATGGCGTGGCTTCCGTGGGCCGCCCCCGCTGCTGGCGCGGCATTAGTACTTGCTTTGGGATTTTATTTTAAGCGCCGCGCGAACGCGCGCGCGGAGATATCAACATGATGCGCGTGCTTATTCCTGTAGATGGTTCCGCCCCAGCCGTGCGCGCCGTCGAATACGCGCTAGCGCTTTGCGCACAAGAGGGTCTTGCGCTGGAACTCACTTTGTTAAACGTTCAGCCTGCGCTGAGTGGAGCGGTTGCGAGTTTCATAGATAAATCCGTGATTGGTGAGTATCACGACGAGCAAGCACAGGCAGCGCTGGCAGAGGCGCTCGCAAAGTTAGAGCATTCCGGGATCCCCTATACAACAGAGTTTCGCATTGGTCATCACGCCGATGAGATTCAGGCTTTGGTAGCCGATCAGCCAATTGATGCAATTTTTATGGGCACGCGCGGCCATGGCGGCGTGGCCGGTTTGTTGCTCGGATCGGTCGCCAACCAAGTTCTTTCGGTCGTCGATGTCCCGGTGACACTAATCAAATAGCGCGGCCAGGGCACTGAGTTGTGGCATGATCGCACCGCCTTCCAAATACTCGCTGTGTCTAGACGCCTAAGCGGACATTTGCATTAGCGCCAGCCCGTCGTAAAAGCGCGCAGCTGGTGCCGCGGGTGCCGTTGCTAGCCAGGCTGTATAGCCCTTGGGAGCTGGCACGCGGGTGAGTTGCCAGCGCTGTGGCGCCGGAGTAGCGAACGGCGTCGTGCATGCGCGCTCATCGGCACTCGGCGCGCCATGATAGAAGCCGATCCCGGAGTGTGATTGGGCATCCGTAGAAGATGTTCCACCCACACCCGTTGCAGCATCAACGCGCGCAGGTCCGCCGTGTACGCCATCACCGCGGGCTTTCAGCAGCGCTTCTTTACGCACCCACAGCTCTAGAAACCCGCGCTCGCGTTGCTCCGCCGGTAGTTCACTTAACCATTCGAGTTCTGCTGCGTGGCAAAAGCGTTGGGCCAAGCGAGCGGAGGGGATAGTGCGCTGGCGCGATTCAATATCGATGCCGATGCTTGTATGTAGCTGCACCGCCAGCACCAGGCAATCTGCAGCGTGGCTGATATTGAAATGTACTTCTGGGGTGTTTGGCAGAATTGGTTTTGCATGCTCGCCATAAGCAAGCTCGTGATCGGCAAGGTGTGCATAGGCACTGGCCCGCAGCACGCGTCGCAGTAGTGCGCGACCGATGCTGTATTCGCGCTGCCGCGTCACCGATCCGTGTGTACGTGCCTGCATTTGCTCGTGCGCTGTGAGGTCGTTTATACACCCCAGATCAACCTCAGATAGCCGTATTAGCCAAACCGATGGCGCGGAAATATCTAATTGCGCGCGCATGCGTATGTCGATACTCCTTGGTTTGATGAGTGAATATTTTGTTAAATATTCACAAGAGTTTAAGCTATTGTCAGCGCCATGACCGCGACAATCAGCAAACTTACGGCCGTTGATACCCGTAACCATATTTTGGAATGCGCAGAACCGCGCTTTCGTACATTCGGTTACGGCAGACCACCATGGCTGAAATCGCCGGCGATGCCAAAATGTCAGCCGCCAATCTATATCGATACTTCGACAATAAACAAGAACTAGGCGTCGCTTGTGCAAAACAATGCATCGAAGAATTCTTCGACGCGCTGCGCGCAGTAGTGAGGCGCCCGGGGTTTTCAGCGGCGCAGTGTTTAGTCGAATTAGCGCGCGCCACTGTCCAGTGGACCTATTGCCACACCGCCCAGCAGCCGCGGGTGAACGAGCTTGTAGATATGATCTTAGGGCACCGGCCGGACGTCGTGTATTGGCGTGATTCGTGCACCTGCGCGCTCATTGCAGAGATTTTTGTCGCGCGGCAACGATTCTCGAGAGTTCGATATTGACGATGTGATTGATACCGCCGGTACCGTATACGCGGCATTGGCGTTGTTTCAGTTGCCAGTTTTCATGGGGCCATATCCGCTTGAAGAATTGGAGCAGCGCGCGGGCGCGGTGGCTAGCTTGTTGGTGCAGGTCTACGGCGCAAATGACCGACGTTAGATAATCCGCGGATGAGTTCGTCGCCTTATGAGCGCTGCTCTTGGCTTGGCTGTCAGTGCATGCGTTTTTTTTCGGCCTAACACTGAATAATATAGAAATTGTTCAATCTTAATTGTCTTTGTACGCCGAGACTTAAGGCGCCGGTTAATTGCTCCGCATCAAATCGTTTGGTGCCGGCGGTGCTGCTTATGCTCGCGAATCTGGCGGCCCAACTAAAAAGCAACAATCAAGCTGTGGAGTTATTCGTGAGGAAATCAAATGCGTGACTTCGAGACGAACTATGGCGTTTGGGTGATCCGCTACAAGTGGCTCGTCTTACTCGTAACTGTTGCGCTAATTTTCGCTGCTGCCAGTGGCGCACGCCTGCTTGTCTTTACCAACGACTATCGCGTGTTTTTCGGTGAAGACAATCCGCAGATGCTTGCATTCGAGGCATTGGAGAATACCTATACCAAGAATGACAATGTGATGTTTGTTGTTGCGCCTGAAAGTGGCGAGGTTTTCTCCAAAGACACACTTGTGGCGGTGGAATGGCTAACAGAACAAGCTTGGCAGACGCCATTTTCGAGCCGCGTCGATTCGCTTAGTAACTTCCAACATACCCTGTCGGAAGGGGACGACATGGTAGTGCGCAATCTTTACCGAGACGCTGCCAATTTGGACGCAGCTGGACTCGCTGAGGTTCGCCGGGTGTCGATGGCGGAGCCGGTATTGTTCAAGCGGCTGGTATCGGAGCGCGGCCATGTAACTGCAGTCAATGTAACCGTCCAGCTACCCGGCAAAGATCCAATTGTAGAAGGCCCGAAAGTCGTCGATTTTGCGCGTCACCTGGTTACCCAAGCGCAAGCGAAGTTTGCTGGGGTGGACGTGCGTTTGGCGGGCATGGTGATGATGAACCATGCGTTTACAGAATCGTCTCAAGACGACCTGAAAACGCTGGTGCCGCTCAGTTTTGCACTGATGCTGATCACGGTTGGGTTATTACTTCGGGCTTTCAGTGGCACATTTGCGACCTTGGTCGTCATTGCGGGCTCGATTTCGGCGGCGATGGGCCTGGGCGGCTATTTGGGTATTCCGCTGAGCCCCCCAGTTGCATCAGCACCAACGATTATCCTCACCGTAGCGATCGCAAATTCAGTACACCTTCTGGTGTCCTTTCTGCACAACCTGCGCCATGGGCACAGCCGCGACCTCGCCATCGGCGAGAGCCTGCGGGTCAACTTACAGCCCGTGTTTCTCGCCAGTGTCACCACTGCACTTGGGTTTCTCAGCATGAACTTCTCTGAGGTTCCGCCGTTTCAGCATCTGGGCAATCTTGTCGCGATGGGTGTGTTGGCGTCATTTGTGCTGGCAGTGTCGTTCTTACCAGCGCTGTTGGCAGTATTGCCGTTAAAGCCAAGCCACGCAACAACGCCGCCGAATGCCGCAATGGCGCGCCTCGGTGACTTCGTAGTGCGCAGACGCTCGGTGTTGCTGTGGTCTATGGGGACGCTTGTAGTGGCGCTCGTTGCCTTCCTGCCACGTAACGAGTTGAACGACATCTTCCTTTATTACTTCGATGAGAAAATTGAGTTCAGGCGTGATTCTGATTTCACCACCGGTAATCTCACTGGGCTTATGCCGATCGAATATTCATTGCACGCGGCTGACTCCGGTGGTGTTGCTGAGCCCGAGTTCCTACGCCAAGTTGAGGCATTTGCGCAATGGTATCGCCAGCAACCGGAAGCGGTACACGTCAACACCATCACTGATGTGATGAAACGTCTCAACAAGAACATGCACGGTGATGAGCCAAACGCCTACAAGTTGCCCGATAGTCGCGAGCTAGCGGCGCAGTATCTGTTGCTTTATGAGATGTCGCTACCGTATGGACTGGACCTTAACAACCAGCTCGATATCGACAAGAGCGCGACGCGGTTTACTGCGAGCTTAAAAACTTTGTCGACCAATGAAATGCTGGCTTTGGAGACAAGGGTACAAGAGTGGCTGCGCGACAACGCCCCAGACTTGCACCGCGTGAACGGTACTGGCACAGCGTTAATGTTTGCACACATAGGTAAGCGCAATATCATTAGTATGCTGGGTGGAACGACTGTTGCTCTAGTGTTGATTTCGTTGCTGCTCATATCGGCTTTGCGATCGGTGAAGATTGGACTTGTAAGTATGATCCCTAATCTGGTTCCCGCCGCGATGGGCTTCGGATTATGGGGGCTGCTGGTTGGAGACGTCGGGCTTGCGCTATCCGTTGTAAGTGGCATGACGCTTGGAATTGTAGTCGACGATACAGTGCATTTCTTGAGCAAGTATTTGCGCGGGCGCCGGGAACACAATTTGAGTTCTGAAGATGCTGTGCGCTACGCCTTCGTCAGTGTCGGACGGGCGCTGCTAGTGACCTCCGCCGTGTTGGTCGTAGGGTTTTTGGTGCTGGCTCTTTCGTCTTTCAAACTCAATGCGAGCATGGGGTTGTTAACCGCGATAGTTATTGTTTTTGCGTTGGTTGCAGATTTCTTTCTGCTGCCATCATTGTTGATGAAAATTGAGGAGAATAACGATGCGAAGTTGGCTACTGCCGCTACTGCTGATTCTGCCCCTGCATGAAGCTTTAGCGCAAAGCGCTGAGGAAAAAGGTCTTGCCTTGGCCGTCGAGATGGATAAGCGCGATACCGGATGGAAAGACCAGCAGGGCGCAATGACAATGTTGTTGCGCAACCGGCAGGGTCAGGAGACTAGCCGCAAGATACGCACGCGCGCTCTGGAAGTGCATGGTGATGGCGACAAAAGTATGACCATCTTTGATTCGCCGCGCGACGTAAAAGGCACCGCGTTCTTGAGTCATACCCATGCTCAGGAAGCGGATGACCAGTGGTTATTTTTGCCGGCTCTAAAGAGGGTCAAGAGAATATCGTCTGCAAATAAATCGGGCCCGTTCGTCGGTAGTGAATTTGCGTACGAAGATCTGACTTCGCAAGAGGTGGATAAATACACTTACAAGTGGCTTCGAGAGGAGCAACTCGCTGGTAAGAAAGTTGCAGTTATTGAGCGCTATCCAAGCTACAAAAATTCTGGCTATACGCGCCAGATGGTGTGGGTCAACCTACAGGTGTTGCAGGCGCAAAGGGTCGATTTCTACGACCGCAAGGATGCCCTATTGAAGACCCTCGAAATAACTGAGTTTCGACAATATGATGGCGGCTTCTGGCGCTCCCACAAAATGTCCATGACCAATCATCAAACTGGAAAAAGCACAACGCTCACTTGGGCGCAGTACAAGTTTGGCGTAGGCCTGGGGGTAAATGATTTCACTCGTAGCGCGCTGAAACGCGTGCGATGAACAGGACTGTATCGCGCCTTTGGTGTATGGCCCGTAATGCGATCGGGTTGTTGTGTTTGTGCACATTAGCGGCGCAGCCAGCAGTGCAAGCACTCGACGTTTCCGGTTACCTTGCCGCGCAAGGGCGTTACTTTGCACATGCGCCGCTTGATGCTCGGCAACGTTACCTCGGTGCATCTGTGGCGGCACAAGCAGAGTTCTATCACGAATTCGCCGAGGCGCGGCAGAGCGTTCTATTCACGCCTTTCGTGCGCTTGGATTCTGCCGACCCGCGCAGGACTCACTTCGATGTTCGGGAGTTGATGTGGCAATACCTTGGCGAAGAATTTGAGGTGCGCGCCGGTATTGGTAAGGTGTTTTGGGGCGTGGCGGAATCTCAGCACCTGGTCGATATCATTAACCAAAGCGATCTTATCGAGAATATTGATGGCGAAGACAAGCTTGGCCAAGCAATGTTATCGGCTTCGCTCACGCGCGAGTGGGGTACGGTAGATTTGTTTTTGTTGCCGGGGTTTAGGCAACGCACATTTCCCGGAACTCAAGGGCGACTGCGCACTACGCCGCGCGTTGATGTCGGCCAAACACTTTACGAATCCGGTGCTGGTAATAAACATCTGGATGTTGCGGTACGCTGGTCGCATTCGTTCGGTGCTATCGATCTCGCGCTGTCGCATTTTCGCGGTACTTCAAGAGACCCGAATCTGAATCTTGGCCGGACCAGTTTGGGTGAGACCGTCCTAGTACCGTTCTATGCGCAAATTAATCAGACTGGACTCGAGCTGCAGTACACATATGAAGAATGGTTGTGGAAGTTAGAAGCAATTAGACGTAGCGGCAAGCGGAACACTTTCTTTGGAGTAACCGGCGGTTTTGAATACACGATCACCGGCGTGGCCGACACACCTGCTGATGTTGGTCTGATAGCGGAATATTTGTATGACTCTCGCGGTGAACGCGGTGCCTCGGGATTCCAAAAAGACGTGCTTGCTGGGCTTAGGTTGACCTTGAATGACGAGAATTCAACTGAATTTTTGGCAGGTGTGGTCACCGATCTTGATGACGGCTCGCATCTGCTGAGTGTTGAGGCGTCGAGACGCGTCGGTGTGGATTTGAAACTCACCCTCGAGGCGCGCGCGTTTGCCGACATTACTTCTCGCGCGAGTATCTACTCACTGCGACGCGATGACTTTGTGCAATTGGAGCTTGCTTGGTTCTTCTGAGCATTACTCGCTTTCTTTGCCCGAACAACCTAGAGCGCGCAACAACGGTGCTACCCATTTGGCTAGCGCCGTTGTCGGTTGTTCTATCAGATTGACCTAGCAGTCGGTAACTTCCGCTACGTTGTTCTCAGCACCTGCGGCTTCGAACGCAAGCGCGAGCTTGTCGTCTTCCAGGTTCACAATGACGTGTCCGCCATTTTCGAGACTTCCAAAAAGTATTTCTTCAGCAAGCGCGCGCTTGATGTTTTCCTGGATGATTCGCGCCATCGGCCGTGCGCCCATGATCTTGTCATAACCGCGCTCCGCAAGCCATCCGCGCGCAGCTTCGGTTACTTCGATAGTTACACGCTTGTCTTGTAACTGAGCTTCGAGTTCGATGATGAACTTGTCTACAACGCTGCTGATGGTTGAGCGCTCAAGGTGGTTAAATTGGACGATGGCATCGAGGCGATTACGAAACTCTGGAGAGAACCCGCGCTTAACAGCTTCCAGGCTATCTGAAGCATGATCTTGCGCCGTGAATCCGACTGAACGGCGCGTCATTTGCTCGGCACCGGCATTGGTCGTCATGACCAGAATAACGTTACGGAAGTCTGCCTTACGGCCATTGTTATCCGTTAGCGTGCCGTGGTCCATGACCTGCAACAAAAGATTGAACACATCCGGATGGGCTTTTTCGATTTCGTCGAGTAGCAACACGGCATGCGGTTGCTTGGTAATTGCCTCAGTTAACAAGCCGCCCTGGTCAAAACCGACATAGCCTGGCGGCGCGCCGATGAGTCTCGAGACCGTGTGTCGTTCCATGTATTCAGACATGTCGAAGCGAATGAGTTCGATGCCCATTACGATGGCGAGTTGGCGCGTTACTTCTGTCTTGCCAACACCGGTTGGTCCTGCAAACAAGAAGGAACCAATCGGCTTCTCGCCTTCGCGCAAGCCTGAACGCGCCATCTTGATTGAAGCGGCCAGCATTCCGATTGCATCGTCTTGCCCATACACAACCATCTTGAGGTCGCGATCAAGGTTCTTAAGTACATCGCGGTCGGAACTTGATACCGTCTTGGGTGGGATGCGTGCCATTTTCGAAATGACAGTCTCTACGTCGTTTAAGCCAATTGTCTTTTTGCGTTTTGATGGTGGTAGCAAACGTACTGACGCGCCAGCTTCATCGATTACATCGATTGCTTTGTCTGGCAAATGGCGATCATTGATATAGCGGTCAGAGAGTTCCGCTGCGGCGCGAATTGCTTGCGAGGTGAACTTGACCTCGTGATGCTCTTCGAAGCGTGACTTTAAGCCCTTCAGAATCTTAACCGTTTCCTCGACGGTTGGCTCTACAACATCAATTTTCTGGAAGCGTCTGGCCAGTGCGCGATCTTTTTCGAAGATGCCGCGATACTCTTGGTAGGTAGTGCTGCCGATACAGCGCAATTCACCCGATGCCAACATCGGCTTGATGAGGTTGGATGCATCCATAACTCCGCCTGATGCGGCGCCAGCACCAATAATGGTGTGGATCTCATCGATGAACAGGATCGCACCTTCTTTTTTATCAAGTTCTGAAAGAAGCCCTTTCAAGCGCTTTTCGAAGTCACCTCGATATTTGGTGCCAGCCAGTAGGGCGCCCATGTCGAGCGAATAAATGATGCCTGACTCCAAGATTTCTGGTACGTCACCATCGACGATCATTTTTGCTAAGCCTTCGGCTATTGCAGTTTTGCCGACCCCAGCTTCTCCAACATATAGCGGATTGTTTTTGCGGCGTCGACAGAGGATCTGAATCGTGCGCTCTACCTCTGCCGAACGCCCGATTAGCGGATCGATCTTGCCAATCAGCGCGCGCTGATTAAGGTTGGTTGCGTACGCTTCCAATGGCGATTTTGGGTTGCCTTCGCCGCTCTTATCCTCTTCGCTAGTGGCACTGAAACTTTCTGCGTCTTCTTCGCCATCATGGCTCTTGGAGATGCCGTGAGACATATAATTAACGACGTCGAGCCGCGTTACGTTACGTTTTTGCAGGAAATACACGGCTTGTGATTCACGCTCACCAAAGATGGCGACGAGCACGTTCGCGCCGGTCACTTCCTTTTTACCCGATGATTGAACATGGAACACGGAGCGTTGTAGCACTCGCTGAAAGCCTAGCGTCGGCTGTGTTTCACGCTCGTCGCGCTCAGACAACATTGGTGTGCTCTCTTCCAAGTACTTTGTTAGCTCTTGGCGCAAAATATCGACGTCAGCGCCACAGGCGCGGAGCACTTTGATCGCGGATGAGTTGTCCAGTAAGGCCAGCAATAGATGCTCAACCGTCATGAATTCGTGGCGTTTGTCGCGCGCCTCTTTAAACGCGACATTGAGGGTGTACTCGAGCTCTTTACTCAGCATACAGTTGTCCGCCTTGTAGGTGGTTGGAACGACAGCCCAGACTCTTAGCCAGCGATATCATTGCGCAAATTCGCATGACCTTGCTACGCATATTCCATGGTGCACAGTAGCGGATGCTGGTTGTCGCGCGCATATTCGTTAACGTGTGCAACCTTAGTCTCCGCAATCTCGCGAGTGAATGTTCCACAGACACCGCGACCTTGGGTGTGTACCTGTAGCATGACTCGCGTGGCTTTGTCTCGCGATAGATTGAAGAAATGCTCAAGCACATGCACGACAAACTCCATTGGCGTGAAGTCGTCGTTTAGCAAAATGACGTGATATAGCGGCGGGCGCTTAACTTGAGGTTTTGCGTCCTGAATTGCGACACCATCGTCCCAGTCGCCCTCTGGTCTGTCAGCCATAGTTGATTCCGGTTCACAGTAGCGAAGTTGTGAGCTTATCGCTGGTGGCTTTTTCGCCATCGCGGAGCAGCAACTTTATTGCAGTAATGTTCCCATATTAGCGCAGCTGGCGTAGTGATGGGGTACCCACTAAGCGCCTCGCCTTGCCGCCGTCTTCTACCCGCCGAAATCCTATTGCAAACACGCGCCTTAGGTGCGCTGCGCGTTCGTTCTAAAACTCGAATTCGGTAAAGGCTAGAAGATGGGCTGAATTCCCGGTTTTTCAACCGACTGTGCTCGCACAGTTGTGGCGCATGTCAGCGCCCGAAGTCTGTCTGGGGGCCGAATTCAGGCCAGCGTGACACGGTGCTTGTGAAATCAAGGTCGATTGCCCTAGCCAGTTCGCTACCTTTCCCCAGGCAAAGCGTTTTTGAAGTCAAGCTCTGTGATGGGCTTGCGGCGCAAGCCAATGGCTACTGTTGGGAAACCGCAGCTATCGAAACAGGTGCAGGAACATCATCGGCTTACAAGCGGGCAGTTGTCGAACTATGCATTGTGCGTGAATTGACTTTAGCCCCCCGGTCGCAGGCCGGCGGGGTCGGTCCTGAGCGCGCTTGCAGCCGGGCATTTTGTACTGGCTGGTCTGAGTTTCTAGCGGAGTAGAAAGTGTAATGCTTGCTGTGTTTTTCATTGGCCTGCTAATCTGCCCGGCTGCGTCGCCGTGATTCACCGCGAGACGCCAATAAAATTCTACGTCCCTATGGCTATGTCCCCCTGGAGGAAATGCCCAATGCCTGGTTCGCCGTCAACCGACTCCCAAAATGTAATTGATTCCGGAAAACAGGCATTTCTGCCGAACTATGCACCGCTGCCAGTGGTATT
>Ga0055584_100000190_pt1 | contig 58475 bp, 53 predicted proteins | sample OSDHelmetaG_FD_58716 | JGI IMG/M metagenome (GOLD analysis project Ga0055584, IMG submission 58716) | Pelagic marine sediment microbial communities from the LTER site Helgoland, North Sea, for post-phytoplankton bloom and carbon turnover... | ecosystem: Environmental > Aquatic > Marine >... | reverse complement strand
CCTTGCGGCGGGGGATTTTGAATCCCCTGCGTCTACCAATTCCGCCACTCGGGCAACGCATAACTTGTGTAACTATTGACAATAGAGCCGTCAATGGCTCAAGAGCAATTTGGAAGGAAAACTAAATTTTATTCATTTTAAAGGTAAAACTTAACGATATAATTTAGTAAAAAAATCAATCAAAAAATGACTAAAATTCAAAATAAATTATTTCTTTGATGGTTTGAAAACATATTTTAGACGATTTGCAAGATCATGTCTACCGGATGCTAACGCGACTGACTTAAGTTTTTTTAGAAGGACCAAATATAATAAAAAATAACCAGCAACCAATGTCAAATAAATCAAGACTGCAAAAATATTGTGTTTTATGACAATTAGGGAAACAAGAATTGGAATTACAGCTAAAGGTAATAAAATCAAAGTTGAAAAAGGGTTTGCCCAAACATTAAATTTACTATCAGTACTAAATTTCAATTGAAGCAGTTGCATTATAATTTGATGAAAATGAAAACTATCTGGCGCTGCAGATGGCATTTTTGACATGAACCTTCTATAAATTGACAAAAGTGTCTCAGTCGCAGGCCAAAAAAATATCAATAACATAGCCCAAGCAGAAATTTCCGGATGCCTATAGATTAAAATAATTGCGACCCAACTGAGTAAATGACCAAGAGTGTAAGCGCCAGCATCTCCTAAAAAAATTAATCCGAAGGGGAAATTTACTAATAGAAATGGAATGCAAGCTATAGCAATCATATAACAAAAATAACTTAATTGTGGTTCATTATAGCTATGACAGATCGAGCCTAACACACACGCAATTACTAATGCAACACTGGCAGAAAAACCATTTACTCCGTCAATAATGTTAAATGAATTGGCTATTCCTGATGAAATCAAAATGGTGATTGGTATCGCAACTATTGGAATTACAAAAAGCTTATCAAGAAACCAAAAATCTCCATAATTCAGATACATACCTGTTAGAAATACGGCCAAACCTGCAGACAAAAATGCAGCCAATAAACGATTTCGTGGTCGGATTTTTCCCGATATATCCTCTAACAAACCAGCAGTGAATATTGGCAAACCTGAAATTAGTAAAGATATCACCACGCTTGATAAGAAATCTGTGAAAATTATTGAAGATAAACCAAAGATAACAGCAACCCCACCGAATCTAACAGTAACTTGTCTATGAGATGATTGGACTGCCGTAAGATCAACTGTACCACGCTTGGACCACTTGTGTCCAAATATCAGCATGAGCCCCAGGACTAATGAAGTTACGACCAAATTTAGTATCATTTTCAAACTTCTTTTAATTCATTAGCCATAAGAATTTTCATAATTTACTTATTGTGGCAATAGCAGAAATCTATCATTTCCTAAATACTCAATAAAAAAAATTAGAACCTTCAAGACTTTCCACCAAGATTATAGAATTGAATTAAAGAAACTTTAGAAATTTAAAAATCAATAATAAACAGGTTTTTATAAAACCTATTTAAGGGCCAAAAAAGCAACATCAAAACTTGATGCTATTATCAACTCCTGGAGTATAAATCTTCGTATCTCACAATATCATCCTCACCAAGATATGAGCCTGTTTGCACTTCAATTAAAGTCATCGGATCTTTGCTTATATTTTCCATACGATGTATGGCTCCAACAGGCACAAAAACAGACTCTCCTTTTGAAAGTATTTGAACTTCAGTATCAACTGTGACTTTTATCGTTCCTTCAACCACAATCCAATGCTCAGATCTATATTGATGACTTTGCAGACTCAGAGCAGCTCCAGCTTTAACGCGAATGAGTTTAACTTTAAATTGTTCTTGCTTTATAAGTATTTCAAACCAACCCCACGGTCGATAATCTTTTTGAGATGTTTCTGCTTGATTAATATCATTTCGTTTTAGATTCATTACCACTTTTTTAACGTCTTGCACACTGTTTTTGTTAGCAACAAGGACAGCATCTGGCATAGCGATAGCAACGATATCTCTTAGTCCTAAACCAACTAAGTGCTGACTGTCACTTTCTGCTCGCAATAGGACATTTTCACAGTCTACTTCGGTCACGTTTGGGGTAGTAACAACACCCTTTTGATCTGGCCCTTGCTCTTTCCAAACAGAATTCCAATCTCCTAAATCTGACCAACCAGCGGAGAGAGGCACAGCGATCAAATTATCGGCATTCTCCATTATAGCATAATCAATTGATATATCTTCGCAATCTGCCCACGCGATCGGGTCTAAGCGAAAAAAACCAAGGTCATATTTTCCATTTTCTACTGAACCTTTCACTGGTTTCATCAGCTGTGGCGCAAATTTCATAAAGGCTGCTATAATATCCGCTGCACGAAACATAAATATCCCGGCATTCCATAAATATCTTTTAGAATCCAGCATGCCCTTAGCAGTGTCAATGTCTGGTTTTTCAATAAACCTTTTTATCTTAAATGACTTTTTGCCAATAGCAGGTCCAAGTTCTAAATAGCCATAGCCCGTTTCGGGGCGATCAGCAGCGATACCAAAAGTAATAATGTTACCTTTTTCAACTTGAGACAAACCTATCTTTACCGCTTCGTGAAATTTTGTCTCATCTAGAATTACATGGTCAGATGGAGCAACCAATAATATGGCATCAGGATCAATTTTAAGTGCGAATAGACTAGCTGCAAGAATTGCAGGTCCAGTATTTTTACCTTCAGGTTCGATTAAAATTTTATTTGATAAGATATTTGAATTTTGCAACTCATCTACAACTGTGAACCTAAAATCAGTATTTGTAAGAATAAAAGGATCCGCAAAATCAACTAAGCTATTTAATCCAAAACGCGACACGCTTTGTCGAAAAAGACTGGTATCATCAATTAATTTGGAAAACTGTTTGGGATAGGATTTTCGAGACAAGGGCCATAGCCTCATTCCAGAGCCACCAGCGAGAATTATTGGAGTAATTGTAGTCATCTGATTTTTTCTATTCTCTAGCTACATTGTTAAAGCATTAAAAGCAGATTCACAATAACACAACAGGATATATTGAAATCTTCAATACTCCTTTGCAAACATAGTGGCTTAATATATCTCCATAAACCTTACTTTGATTAGGCAAAAAATTGATAAATAATCAGCTTTTTACCAAATACCTTAAAAATTAACTCTTTAGAATCTCTGGTAATTCTGGAATCCCTGTAAAAACTCTATCCGCAATTTTACTAGACGGAAGAATAACAACCCAAGCAGTAACGAATATTATTTTAGCATATAACCAAAAAGAGTTATTCTCGACATACCAAATTTCAAGCTCACTTTTATATGGTGAGATATTATTTTTATAAAAATCGATCGCATTTTTACGCCCGATCAATAATTTCTCTTCATCTCGGAAAATTATTGATCCAATTCCAGTGAGTCCTGGCCTCACAGTATTTAAAATCATTTGAGCCCTTTTAGGATAACTCTGAAATGTTTTTGGCACCATAGGCCTCGGACCTACAATACTCATCTGACCTACAAAAATATTCCAAAGCTGTGGTAACTCATTAATTTTTGTCTTACGCAAGAATTTACCAACAGGCAAAACTCTAGGATCATTTTTTACTGTAATCTCACCACTTCCGATGTTAGGACTGTCTTTCAACATTGTCGCAAACTTTAACAACCCAAAAAGATTACCATTAATACCAACCCGCTTCTGCACATAAAAGACTTCACGTTCCCCACTGAATTTTAAAAGGCAGACCATTGGCAATAAAAACGGACAAAGAATTAAAATTCCCAACCCAGATAACAAGACATCAAACATTCGTTTCATAAAATTTCCTTAACTGACAAATTATTTAAATTTTTCTTGCTCTATAAAACCATCTTGACGCACTGAACTATGCCGAGAAAAATAATTCCTATACCAATCTACAGTTATTTTTAATCCATCCTTCCAATCAACCAAAGGATTGTAACCTAACAATCGATTTGCTTTAGATATATCTGGGCATCGACGACTAACCGAACCAGGATAAGTTGGAGCACCTACATATTCACCAGAATAACCCATCATGTCACCTACCGTCTTAATTAATTCTTCTATAGATATTTCTTTAGAACTACCAATATGGAAAATCTCACCAGCTGCCAGATCTGACTCCATTGCTAAAACACTTCCAACTACAGTATCATCAATATATGAGAAAGCCCTTGTCTGATCGTAACCATACATTCTAAAAGGTTTCTCATTATTCTTGAAACGCTCAACTAAATGGGGGATCACATGCTTGAACCCCATATCTGGGCCAAATGCATTGTGATATCGAACAATTGTAGCTTCAAATCCATAATTTTTTGCATAATTTAGGAATGCAGACTCTCCTAAAATTTTAGTAATAGCGTAAGTAAATCTTGGATCTGAAACATCTTCAATACAAAGTGGCACATTTTCATCAGTAGGAATAGAATACTCTATAAGTTCAGTTGTGCCAGAGTAAGTTTCACTAGTTGAGCTAAACAAAACTCGCTTCACTGAAGTTGTCTTCAACCATTCTAAACAATTAAAGATTAAGGACGTGTTTATTCTTATTACTTCATCTGGATTTTCTAATGTATTGTTTACCCCAACCACAGATGCCAACATATAAACGTAGTCAAAGGTCGTATCTAAATCTATAAAAGACGTTTGATCAGTAAAATCTTTTTTAATAAACTTAATGATGTTAATTTCATCAGTAGAAAAGTACTCAGTAAAATCTCGTGAGAAATAATAATCAGCTATAGTTAATTCTACTTTGCGATTTGCAATCAAAAATTTAGCCAAATTAACACCAATAAAACCTGCTCCACCAATTATCAGTATTTTTTCTTTCATTTTTTGCACCTATCTATTGATATTTTTATCTACTATTAGTTATAGATTTATAAATCACCACGCCCTAAAACTGATACTTTGTGTTTACTTTTCAACAATGTTAACTGTTCATCATTAAACAATCCAATTGTATCATAAATATTAGTCGTATTTAACTCTAGTAATCTATGTACAAATTCTAAATTTTTGTATTCACTATGACCTGTAGACATAATTATTAGATTAGGACTTACTTCCAAAACTTTTTCTATGCTTGTCTCGACATTACATGCTTGCTCTTCCCAGAACGAAACATATGGATCATGTAAATTTACATATGCACCAGCTTCAGTTACCTTTTTTACTAATATCTCTACAGGAGTATACCTGGTATCTCCCACATCTCCACGATAAGATATTCCAAAAAAAGTAACTTTATTATTCTCCAAATCACCAAATACTTCCAACAGTCGGTCAAATGCAAAAATTGGCATTTGATCGTTAATTGATACACTTTTTATACTAAGGTTTAATTCAGACTGTGACCCAAAAAACGATTTACGAGCCCAACTTGCAAGAAGTGGATCTTTTGTTAAACAATAACCGCCAACCCCGACACCAGGATACATCAAATTAGAGTGTGTATCCCTGACCCTTATTGCATTAATCATTGAATATAGGTCCACCCCTGCCTCTTCTGCAAACCGCGACCATTCAACTAGGAATGATATATTCATAGCCCGATAAGAATTTTCAAGTACTTTTGCCATTTCTGTAGCATTTGTGTGAGCCAATCTTCTCAATTCACACTTTGATACATCGATTATGGTTTTTAAAAAAACCTCTATAGCATCAGCACTTAATTCATTGCATCCTGAATATACTCGAGGAAATTCCCTTATTGAATTAATATAGTTAGGGCCAGGCATAACGCGCTCATAAGAATGACCTAACTTATATCTTTCTAAAGACAACCCTCTACTAAAAAGTTCTCTTTCAATTATTGGCTTAACAATTCTTTCACAAGTTCCAGGAGGCACCGTTGTTTCAACAAGTATCAAAACGTCTTCTTTACAATTGCACCCGATAGTTTTAATTGCTTTTTCAAAATTATTTAAATTTACATTAAAACTTTTTAATTTTGAATTTTTATTTGATTTTTTTTGAACATCTAAATTTATATCAACAATAATTATATCAGCATATTTATAAATTTCTGGGTCATAGGTAGCCATAAAGTTACCTTTTATTTTTGCCTGATTAAAAAATTCTAATATTTTAGGATCATCTGCGCTTAGGGGAAATTTACCATCATTAATAGACTTTATTTTCCAGTATGATTCTTTGTTTGGTAAATCTATACCTATAACGGCATATTCTTCAGTCATAGCATTAGCACACACCAAGGACATTATAGCACCCACAAAACCAAGTCCTTGAATAACAACAACCTTTTTTCCTCTATTATTTGATAAAAATTCATTTATTCTTTTTGTATCATTCAAATTATTTGGAATTTTATAATTTTCTTGCGTAAGCATATTTATCGAAATTGTCATTTTTCACTCAATATTAATTGTTATATTTTTATTTTCTAATCATTAATTTTGGGCACAGTTTTTTATTGCTTGTATGTAAAGATTGCAAACTATGTCTTTATCAAATTCATTTTCAACTTTTCTTCGACCCATGATACCCATATATTTTCGCTTATCATAAGATAGTTTTATCATTTGCTCGATACACATAGAAAGGGAAACATAATCTCTAGGCATACATAAAAACCCATTAACTCCGTTTTCAATAACCTCCTTACATCCAGGCACATTTGTAGCGATAAGAGGGCGCCCAATAGCTGCTGCTTCTAACAAAACTCGAGATGTTCCTTCTCTATAAGATGGCAAAACTACGCAACAAGATTTTTCAATATAACTTGCGACATCATCTGTCTCTCCCAAATATTCAATGCAGCCTTCTAATTGCCACTCATTCATTTTTGCAATTGAAATTGCTGTTCGGTTTTCCACTCCCAACGGACCTAATAATTGAAATCTTGTTTTAGGGTAGTTTGATTTTATCTTTCGAGCAGCATTAACAAACTCTTCAACTCCTTTATCTGCAAGCATCCGAGCTACCAATAAAAAAACAGTATTTGATGATTTAGGTGGACGTTTATATGAAAAAATTTTTAGATCGATACCAGAGCCTGGTATTAAATGACACAGCTTTAACCTTGCAATAGATTGATTAACAAAAAGATTTCTATCATCCTTATTCTGGAAGAAGATAATAGAACAATTTTTTAATGCTAGTTTATATAAAATTTTAACTATCTTAGTGAGCCAGTTATTAGAAATAAATACAGTACCCAAACCAGTAATTGTAACTATTGATTTTACCTTGGTTAGGTGCGCAGCAATTGAACCATAAATCACTGGCTTTATAGAAAATAATAATAGAATATCTGGTTTAAATTTTATGAAATACCTAATTAAATCGAGAACAGTAAATATATCTATGAAAGGATTAATACCTTTCCTTGAGATAAATAGTGGTTCTATTCGATCAACATTTAATTTAATTAGTTTTTCATAACCATCAAACTGAGTTAAAATTATAACTTCATAACCCTCTAATTTTAAGCGCTTTATTAATGGCATGCGAAAATTATAAATGGTCCAAGCATAGTTCGAACAAATAATTATTTTTTTTTCTTTTGTTTGTCCCAATTATTCACCGTCTATTATTTTCATGGTTATTTAAGTATTTTTTGACTTTCAAGCCAAGACTGAAACATAAGAATATTCCATAATTGACTCGCCCAATTTTTTGAACCGTTTTTATGTTCAGTCCATATATTTTGAACTTTTTCAGTAATAAAAAACCCTTCTTGATCCAATCGATTTTCATCTAAAAGGTTTTCTGCCCAATCTTTTAATGGCCCCCGAAGCCATATATCTAATGGAACACCAAAACCCATCTTCGGCCTATCTATAATATCTTGTGAAATGTATTTGCTAAGAATATTCCTTAAAATTGCCTTTGGTTTTCCTCCATGTAAGTGCATAGCTGTTGGAACTTTAAATGTTTCTTCGACTAATTCATGATCTAAGAATGGAGCCCTGGCTTCAAGAGAAACGCCCATTGAAGCTCGATCAACTTTGGTTAAGATATCATTCGGTAAATAATGTAAAGTATCTTTCAACATCATATACCTTTTCGTTCCTAATTCTTTTAAATCACATTTTGTTTTTGCTGCTTCAAAGCCATTCTCTGTTCCAGAGATTACCCATTCTGATGGGTTTTTAAAATCAGATATCAGATCAATATATAACTCGTCAGTTGTTTTAGATGAAAGCACACCAGCCACTTTTTGTATTTTTTCTGCAAGTCTGGCAGAAGAATTATCTCCTGTAGATTTAGATGCAAATTTATCCCAAACTTTACTTGGTACAGACATCAATAATTTTGAGAGGTTTCGCTTAACTGATAATGGCAGAAAATTTGTTCTTTTCCAGAAATCATCTGCAAAATTATAACGATTGTAACCACAAAATAATTCATCTCCAGCATCACCTGATAATACAACTGAAACATCTTTTTTAGCTAATTCACATAAAAGAAAAGTTGGTATTTGAGATGAGTCGGCAAATGGTTCACTATAGATATTTGATAATTCTGGTATCAAATCCAAACTATCTTGTGATGAAACATATAATTCAGTATGATCAGTGCCCAATTCTTTTGATATTTTTTTAGCATAAATTGCTTCATTATATGCTGTCTCCTCAAATCCAATAGTAAAAGTTTTAACAGGATTAACATTTTGGCTTTGGAGCAACGAAGTAATAACAGAAGAGTCAATTCCTCCAGACAATAATGTTCCTAATGGAACATCAGACATAGTTTGCCTATTAACAGCGTTTATTATTTTAGTCTCAATATTTTGTGAAATATTGAAAAAATCTTTCTCCATTGGCTTTTGTATGCCTTTTTGAACAAGCAGTTCAGTATCCCAGTATCGCGTAATAACTGGAATAGATTGTTCAATTGAAACGTTTAAATAACAGCCTGGTTCTAGTTTATTAAATCCAACGTAAATGCAATATGGCGCCGGGATACAATTATAACGCAAAAACAAACATAGAGAATTACGATCAACTATTCCATTAAACTCTGGATAAGCTTTAAATGCCTTTAAATCAGATCCAAAAAGAAATACTTTATTTTCACTAGCGCCCTGCCAACCATAATATACAGGCTTTTCACCAAATCTATCCCTTGCAAGCGTAAGAGTTTTTTTTTCGCAATCCCATAAAGAAAAAGCGAACATACCCACAAATTGTTTTAAGGATTTATCTAGGCCCCAATAGTCAATACACGCTAATATAGTCTCTGTATCCGATTGACCCAACCAAGAAATACTTCCAATTTCTTTTTCTAATCTACATCTAAGTTCCATGTGATTATAGATCTCACCATTGTAAGAAATGGCATATCTAGTAGACTTTGAAATCATAGGTTGATTTCCACAGGCGCTTAAGTCGATTATAGAGAGACGCCTGTGACTTAATCCGATTGAGCTATTGGCATCATACCATATACCAGCAGAGTCAGGACCACGTGAACTAATTCTATTGCCCATTGCATCTAACGTAATTTCCGTTAATGGACCATTTTTCACTATTTTACCACCCAAAAAGCCAGCAAAACCACACATAATAAACTCCATTAAACATCCAAAAGATGCGAATTCACAATTTATTTCAATTGTTTAAAATTATTAGTAATATACCAAGGCATCGAGCAAGCTATCCCTTTTATTATATCATGAGACGGCTTGTAGCCAAGCATATTTATTGCCTTACTAATGTCAGCCTGAGAATGTCTAACATCTCCTAATCGAAATTCTTTATAAGTAATATCAGATTGTGTTTGAATACCGTTTTGAATTAAACTTTTCTTTATAATATTATATAATTGACTTAAAGATGTACGGTCACCTATTGCAACGTTATAAACATTATTTTTACATTCAGACTCCGCTGTGGCTGCCAAAATATTCATTTGTACAACGTTATCAATATAACAAAAATCTCTGCTGGTTTGACCATCACCATTTATCAATACTTCTTTAGAATTTATTAACGCATACGTCCATTTTGGTATAACGGCAGCATAAGCCCCCATAGGATCTTGCCTCTTTCCAAAAACATTAAAATATCTCAAGCCAATACTTTTAAAGCCATAATTACGTGCATAAACATCAGCATATAATTCATTAACATATTTAGTAACAGCATAAGGTGATAGAGGATTACCAATTGTATGCTCCTGTTTAGGTAAATTAATATGGTCCCCATAAGTAGAACTACTTGCGGCATAAGTAAAACTTTGGATACCAGCTTTACGTGATGCTTCTAAAATATTTAAAAAGCCTGTAATATTAACAGCGTTTGTTTTTATCGGATTTTCAATAGAACGTGGAACGCTACCTAAAGCAGCTTGATGAAGAACATAATCTGCGTTTTTTACTATTTGTTCACAGATAGCATAATCACAAATATCTCCATTATAAAGTGTGAACTTTTCCCACTTAGACGTCGATACTGACTGCTTAACTTCTTCAATATTATTCATATATCCCGTAGAAAAATTATCAATTCCAATAACAAATTGATCAAGATTTAAAAGTTCTTCCAAGAGGTTTGAGCCAATAAAACCAGCAACACCTGTAATAACCCAGCATTTTTTATGTTTTATTAAATTAATTTTAATATCACTATATTCCATCATAAATTATTATAGCCTTAAATTTGAATCTGACTTATTCAAGGAATATTTGAGATCATAAATTATATTTTTGTTCTTCATAAATTTTAATATACCATCTTTTCCCAATTGTTTGAATTCATCATGATTAACAGCAATTATTACAGCATCATAAAATTTAATTTTTGGGGAGTTAATCATTTTTATCTTATATAAAGATAATGCATCCTTAGCGTTGACCCATGGATCGAATACATCAACACCAATACCATATTCTGAAATTTCATTATATATGTCCAAAACTTTTGTATTTCTAATATCTGGACAATTTTCTTTAAAGCTAAAACCCATTACTAATACATTAGAATTACTAATATTAATACCTGACATGGACATTTTTTTAACAAGTTTCTTAGCTACATAAGAACCCATTCCATCATTTATTCTTCGGCCAGCAAGTATCATCTGAGGCTCGTAACCAATTGATTGAGCTTTATAAGTTAAATAATATGGATCAACACCAATACAATGACCTCCAACCAAACCAGGACGAAAGGGCAAAAAGTTCCATTTAGAGCCCGCTGCAAGTAATACCTCTTCTGTATCTATTCCAATTTCATTAAAAATAATCGCCAATTCATTTATTAAAGCTATGTTTATATCTCTTTGTGTGTTTTCAATTACCTTCGCGGCTTCGGCTACGGCGATTGAGCTAGCTTTAAAAGTACCAGCAGATATAATAGATGAATACAAGTTATCAATAATATTAGCAATTTCTAAGGTTGATCCTGATGTAACTTTAACAATGTCCTTAAGTCTATGGCCTTTATCTCCTGGGTTTATACGTTCCGGACTATATCCAACATAAAAGCCTTTGTTATATTTAAGCTTAGAACCAGTCTCAATAATTGGAACACAGATTTCTTCAGTAGCACCCGGGTAAACAGTAGATTCAAAAATCACTATATCACCTTCACTTAATACTGTAGATACCATGTGGCTAGCACTTGTTAATGCTGACATATCAGGTTGCTTTGCTTCTGTTACTGGTGTTGGTACAGTAATGATATAACAATTACACTTGGATAAAGAATTAATATCGTTTGAAAATTCTAATTTTTCTACACATTTAAAATCACATTCATCCATTTCAAGTGTTGTATCAATTCCCCTACACAGTTCATCAATACGATTTTTATTACAGTCATATCCAATTACAGGTCTAGTTTTTGCAAACTCAATTGCTAATGGAAGACCTACATATCCTAAACCTACAATTCCAATTTTTAAATTATTCATTTTAGTTATTCAAAATCCAGCAAATTATTTAAAAAATTTAACTTAGTATTTAACCTACTATATAGTCTAGCAATTTTACAATCTAACTAATTAATAAATTGATATATTAACAGAATAGATCTATTTTTTTCAGATTTTCCAGATCACAATATTGAACGCAAAAAGCAATGAAGTATCTTGAAAAATTTTAATTTTAGATAAAATATGAAAAATATTATGACTTTCTAGCAAGACACACCCAACAAGGCATATTCTCAGAAAATTTTATATCTTTAAATCCAGCTTGAATTAGCATTTCTGTAATCTGTTTCTTACTGTATCGTTTTTCTAGCCGCGTTCCAAATCTGTCCAAAGCATCATTGCTCATAATATAAAATGTTTTTTTTCTGTAATCATTCAAAGGTATTGAGCTAACATTAAAACCAAATTTATCTATAATCCATGACAATTTTGCTAAGGGCCAATAAATAAATAATGCTATTAAAAAACAAAAAATCATTTTTATTTTTTTTGGTAGCACAGATATAATACGCCTGGCGTAATCTGATAACTTCCAAATCATTCGAAATAAAATCGGTCTATTTTCTAAATTGTAATATAAATATAAAAGAAATGGAGCATTTTTTTTCAATAATTTTGAGCATGATTTTATACCATCAAGAGTATTTGGAACATGATGCAAAACTCCCAAACAATACCCAAAATCTTGGCTAGCAACTGGTAATATATCATCTCCAACTGACCCATTATAAAAATTAGCATTATCAATATGGAGTAAATTTTTTTTTGTAACCTCAATTGCTAACTTACTAGGGTCAATACAATTTAATATCCCAACTTTTGGTGCAACAAATTTAGCCCACCGCCCACTACCGCAACCCATATCAAAGCCCTCAGAGTTACTTTCTAATTCTTTGAATGGAAATATATCAAAATATTGGTTAAACGAACTTTTTATATCATCTTCATTTGTACTCAAATGATTAAATTTTTTCCATTCGTGTCCAAAGTCATCAACTACAGTTTTATCTATATTCTTCATTTTGAAATTCTACGTTTTATACCAAGGTATGCTTTTTCCAACTTTCTCACAAATGGAGGAATATCAGATTTACGGACAAAATATGTTGGTATTCCAAAAAATGCTAGCCGGCCGATTTCTGTCTTACTAGACACTGCTGATACTCCGTGCCCGTAAGCACCATCGAAGAAAATTACTGAACCGGGTTCAAGCATTGCATCTACGTCAATAAATTTTCCATTCCTTTCAAGATACAAGCCCCCATCAAAGTAATCTATATTTTTATGATTAATATTTACCATATACTGAAGTAACCTACCTTTATCCGGGTGCCCATCTGTATGAAGCTTCAAAAATCCTTTATTTGGAGGATAATGACTAACAGAGAGGTAAATACCATAACAGGATTCATCATATTTAATCCCTCTTAATAACTCATTACCTTCTATTAAATTTCTAATACAATTAATCTCAGCAGCTAAATTTTTTGTTAATTTATGCTCTTTCGATTTTGATTTATTCCAATAAAAACTAAAACTTCGGAAAATGTTCCATTCCGCATTATCAGAATAAGATTCAAAATCTTGTTCGCCGAGGTGTAAATTACCTCTTACAGAATTGATATTTGGTTTTTCATTTAGTTGTTTCTTAAATTCTTCGCTCCAAAAAACCTTTAATTGATTGATAGTTTCATCAGATAATAAATTATTAAGTATACAAAAACCCTCATTATCAATTTTACTATTAATTTTTTCAATATTTAATGACTTAACAGTAGATTGTAAAAGATGATTAAAATTTTGCACTTCCATTTAAGTTCCTCTTTTTAAAATTAATAGTGCCACATTGTCCGTTTATAGCATCAATGTGACATTAAGTAATAACACAGTGTCAATAGTAATTAATTATACTTAACGCAAAAATGTTTTTAATAACATATTAATGTAACCTCTAATTCTATTTAAAATCACTCTAAATGATCTAATACTTATCAGTAACAAAAACTTCAGTATACTTATCTTTTGTTCAATAAATAACTCATAATATAGGTGAAAAGCTTTGAGCATTTGCTTATTTCCATAAAAACCTGATAGAGATTTTTCATGAATCCGATAAAAAAATAACCTTTCTTCCATCATCTTATATTTAGCACCAGAAAGAATATTCTCAACCCAAAATACCCAATCCTCTATACTGGAAAAATGTAATCCTTCTCTAAATCTTATATCAAAATTATTTTTCATAATTGATGATGATAAGCTCACTGGATTAAATATAAGAAATAAAAGTTCCCAATTCATAAAGTATCTGTATAATTTAATTTTTTTAAAATTATTAGAAATTATACCCGTTCTGACTCCCGTCGAGTTAATAAACTGTGCATCTGTACTTACAATATCAACTTTTTCGTCTCTTATAAATTTAATTTGCGCTTCAAGCTTTTTACTTTCCCATATATCATCAGCGTCTAAAAAAGCTATATAATCACCTTTAGCCAAATTAATCCCCAAATTTCTAGGAAGAGCCGGGCCACCAGAACATTTCTCAAGGTTAACTTTTATAATTCGGTCATCAGAGAAAGAAAAATTATAGATTATATTTGAAGATCGATCAGTAGAGCCATCATCTATTATTATCATCTCCCAATTTAAGTATGTTTGAGCAACCACACTGTCTAACGTTGACTCAAGATATTTTTCGCCATTATGTACAGGCACAATTATGCTAACCAAAGGTGTATTGTTCATATTAAACTTTTCTTACAAGTTTTTACAAAAGTTACTTAGATGCTGCTCTATGTCAACTTTAGGTGACCAACCTAAAGCCTTTGTAGAATCTGTTAATAATTCTGCACTTTGCCTATTACCTCTTCGATTAGGAATAAAGGATGGCGAACATCCAAAATACTTTACCACGTCAAGCATTGTGATAGATCGGTCAGCGCCAATTCCAAATCCATCACCAGAACCATTTAACGCGACAGCAATAAGCCCACTGACAATATCTGAGTAATGTGTAAAATTACGTGATTGTGTTCCGGGACTCACAACGGGCAATACTCTATCACCTCTAGCATAAAGATGTTTATATTTTCCAATGACTGTTGAAAATGGGCCAGTTTCTATTTCATTCCCCCCGTATGCATTATAAAAGTATACAATTGCATGATCTAGACCAAACCATTCTGCATAATGAATTAAATGTTCAGTATTTTTTGCTTTTGTCCAAGCATATGGACTTTGAAATTCATTATCAGAATATTGTGCAAATTTTGTACTTGATCCAGAATATACAAGCTTAGCATTATGTTTTTTGGCAAAAAGAAGCACATTGGAAAACGGTATCAAATTATTTTCAATTACAAGTGGATAATCTTCATAACTACTTTCAACCCTTGAATATTCGCCTAGATGAAAAATAAGATCAGGAGAAAAATCTCCAGCCAGTGTAAGAATATCACCACTTGAACCCTTGATATATCGGACTCCATTTACATGATTTTTTTTATTACCCGATAGATAATTATCTATTGAAACCACAGTGTTTTTGGGAGCCAGTAAATCTGAAAGATGTGATCCTATAAATCCTGCCCCACCAATTATTAAAATTTTCTTACCAATCATCATTTTTATTTCTAATTCTCATCAAATATATTACGTGAATAAATATCCAATCCCAAATTACTGATTTTTTCATCTGGCCTATTGGTTATTATGAGATCCACTTTAGATGTAAAAATATTAAAATCTTCAACTAGTATTATTTGATTATAATAATTAAAATCATCAGAACTCACCATGGGTTCATATAAAAAGACTCTAAGTCCCTTTTCTATTAATTTCATAAGCAACATAGTTGAGCTAGAACTACGCGTATTATCTGACCCAGATTTCATAGCCAATCTATACATTCCTATTTTTTTATTTGGAAAGTTTTCTCTAATATCTTCAGCTAAAAACTCTACTCTAAGGTTATTTGACCTTACAATCGAATCTGGCATTAACATTGGCAAATCATGCGTCTCACTTTGAGTTTGTTTGGTATCTTTAGGAAAACAATAACCACCAAAACCAAACGAAGGATTATTATAAAACATCCCTATTCTTTGATCCATGCATGTCCCTCTAATTAGATCTTCAGAATTGAGTCCCTTAACTTTTGAAAAGGTATCTAATTCATTAAAATAAGCAACCCTCATTGCAAGATATGTATTGGAAAATAATTTAATCGCTTCTGCAGTTGACGAGTCCGTACAAAAACAATGATCTCGCTCAATTGACGCAATAGAACTCAATAAATTTAAAATTATTTGAGCATCTGTAGACTTTGGTGAGACTATTATTCGATCGGGCTTTGTTATATCTTTATAAGCTCTTCCTTCCCTTAAAAATTCTGGGGAAAAATAAATATTTTTACTTGAAAGGCTAGACCTAACCTCTTTTGTAAAACCAATTGGAATCGTAGATTTGATAACGATTTTACAATTTTGTTTTTTTATTACCAACTCCCTCAAAACATCATGCAAAATGTTAGTATTAAAGCGATTAGTATCTAGATCGTAATCAGTAGGAACAGCAACAAAAACAATTGTATAATCTTCTACCACCGACAGATCAGAAAACGCTTTGATTTTCAATCTATTTTTTTTAAAAGATGTTGCTATAGCAAGTTCCGAAGACGGGCAGATACCAGCATTAATCTTATCAACTTTTTCTTGATCTCGATCAATTAAAACAACATTGTGTTCATTAGCAAGAGCCACTCCAGTAGAAAAACCGACATATCCAGCTCCGATAACATATATATTTTTATTATTTATCAAATTATTTTCTCCACGGTTTTTAAAGGCGTATTCTTATAGCATAAGTAAATATTTAAACCATTAGGAAAACTACAAAAATTACAAAGAATCTTTTTTCCCTATAATAGGAAGAATCCAATCACCAGAAAAGTTAATAATATGGGGACTCCAATCAATCAACTCTTGCGAATTAGGTATGTCCAGATGATTTTTTATTATCCAATCTATAGTCCAGGATAAATTCTCTGAACCAGAAACGTAGTAAATGGATGCAACTTTTAGCTCTGAGTTTTTATTTAGTTTCTTAGCAGGAATATGAGAATATCTGTCAAAGGGATCATACTGTAGCACAGGCACTCTAAGCTGAAGCGCCTCTTCAATCGTTGTAGACGAAAAACTGACTAAAAGGTCAGAACATAACAAGTAGTCTTCAAACGAACCCTCTGTATAAATCTCATAACAATTAGAAGCTATCAATAATCTTTTGACCGCTTCAAGAGACATTCCTGGAAAATTTTTCAAGCGGATCCTAATAGCTAAAAATACATTACTCATCTGTTCAACAGATTTAATTAGATTATTAATCTGCTGAAGGTATTCGTCATGAGTAAGATCGACCCACGGATGAAAGTTGTTCCACCCAAAAGCAGTAGCAGCATGAAGAATTATCTTCTTCTTATATTGGTTCAAGAACAATTTTTTTCTAAGATCCATATAATCCTTTTTAGGGTCACGTTTTGAAAATAATAAAGGCCCTGTAGAGATATTCTTCGAGACCAGAGATATTTGGTCATTCAAAAAACCTTGCGCCCAAACAGTTTGGACCGCCACCAATGGAAAATGCGAATTAATCATATAACGTGCCTGTTCATTCCATTCCCTCTTTGCCACTTTATTGCTATGTGACACATGAGTACCATGAGAAATTAGCATTCCTTTTATCTTCTCCATTGCACATAGCTCACCAATAGCATAATGGTACCCAGTTGCTTGATTTGAGATCAAAAAATAAGGTTTCTTCACCTTAATAGCTCTCGCAAAACTCTGAGAACCATAAAAAGTATCTTTTATTCGACTCTTAAGACCATTCTTTAAATAATCGATAATCGGTCTTTGCAAATCCACTCCCATAAATGAGAAAATACCTGCGTTACTTCTTATTTTTTCAGTAATTTTTTCAATTTCAATGTCATAAGAATTAAAAAAAATATTCAAATCTCTTCGTGACGATGGAGACGGAAACCATAAGAAATGCCAACTTTTTCTGTAAAATATTGATCGTAACCAAAATCTTTTTTCTTTATGATCTGAACCTCCAACCAAAAAAGAAGCTTTAATCTTTTTATTCAAATAATCCATAACCCGCGGAATATTGTAAGCACTATTAGTAGCCCAGATAACATTCTTTCTGTGGCTTAAAAACTTGTACCCAAAGAGCTGAATATTAAACAAAAACCTTCTAAGAAACTCTGGTTTAGTAACACCTAATGTACTTTTATAGAATCTCTGCTCTTCTTTATTAGGTGAGCCTACTTTCCCGCACGTTAACACCTTATAACCATGCAAAGAAGCATAAAGCTGACATACATGCCCGAACAATGGAGTTATAGGTAGTAAATCTTTTTTTATATCTTTTGGATCAGTCGATGGTGGAACTAAAATTAAGCTAGGCTGTAACTCAGTCAATGCATTATCAATAATAATTAATGAAGCAATCCAATAATTAAGATACCGGTATTTAAAAAAACTAAAAAACTCTGTTTTGTAAGCATGGCTAACACCAAAGGCATCTTTAAGAAAAAAAATATTCCTCATTAATTCTATAATTTCATGTGATTTTTCAGACACCAAAACGTGATCCTTATTCTTGAAAAAGAGTTCACTCTTAATAAATGGAATATTAAGTCGTAACAGCTCTGACTGCGCCGCCGGGGCGATAGCAAGGACAATGTAATTCTGACGAAAATTTGATTTTTTAAAATAGTCATAAAAACAGGCTATCTCAGCACGATTTTCTATAAAGATAAGTATCTTCGAGGTATTAAACGCCAATGATATTTACCATCTCAACACAAATGATTTCAGCTCCAAAATCTTTCAGTACGCGATAATTAATCATAAATTATTTTTTTCTACGTTAAGGTTTTTGTATAAGTATATTTAGCAAATTCATAATCAAATTCAGTATCTATGTCTATGGATTCGAGAGCAGTCGCTTCAAAAAGAAATGGATCTGTAGAAATTACATATCTATTTTTTAACATCTCAGCTTTAGTGGTAATAAAAACTGCCCCGGAAACAAAAAAGTGTTTTTTTAATTTTTGCGAATAACGATGCCAAGGCCCCCAAGAATAATTGACGGGTGTAGCCTGCTCATCAAGAATAAACTCTTTGCACTCTGAAACAGCAACCAAGCCATTATAAACTCCACCTATCACTAACTCTTTGTATTTATGAACACATTTACTGAAATCCGTAAATAATGGACAAGTTGTATGACACCAAGCGATGTGGCTATCTTCGGCTTCAGGAACAGCTAGAGCTACTTCATAAATAACATCACTCCATGGAGTAATATTATTGCACAGGGATAAATTTCTCTCCAAGAACTTCACCCCATGCTTAAGAGTTGCTTTTTGGGCATCTGGGGAATCACTAGACACATAGATCTCATCAAACAAACCACATGCTTGAATTTGCTTGATCTTGATGTCCAACAACGAGTCGCCATTGTAAAAGCTGCGAAAATTTTTTGCTTTCACACGCTCAGAGTTATGTTTCACTGGAATTACCGCTACTAAACGCATTTTACTGACCCCTATTTTTAACATGATAAATCATTATCAAATACCATAATCTAGTTTATCATAAACTTTACTCGTACTAATTAGTTATCAAATTGCTTAATTAAATCTTAGTTTACAAATTCTTGACTGCCTCATGAATGATACCTAGGTCATTTAAGATGACGATATATTCAACACCAAGCGATTTCAGAATTTCTAAATCTTTTTTATTACTTGCTATAGTACCAACTGCCACACCTGATTTTTTTGCCATTTGAATAAACTCAATCAGAACTTCTGATAATTCAGGAGTCTGCCAACTAGGCAGATATCCTTGACTATTTGCAAAATCAAATAGGCCAAAATAGATTAAATCGATACTCTCACCCAATTTAGCAAGAATCTCAGGCAATGAATCGAACCCAGGTTGACCTTCTATTAAAAGACCAAGTTTCAATTTCGAGTTTATCTCTTCTTTTTTTTCGCTTAAATTTTCATGATGGAATCCAAGGGCTTTGGTGTAAGGAGAAATACCTCTTGAGCCACAAGGTGGAAAGTAAGAATATGAAACTGCATTCTTAGCATCTGCAAAAGAACTTATTTGTGGGATCAAGATACCATCTGGACTCAACTCTAAAGTCCTTTGTATTTCAACTCGATCACACTGAGATACACGAACAAACTTCTCGCAATTAGAATTTATCACATTTAATAATGACGACACTTCAGAAAAAGAAGCACGACCGTGCTCGCGATCTATAATATAAAAATCCAGCGCTGTAGTTAAGCATGCTGTTGTATCTAAGCAAGTATTAAGCCCAAATGTCCCTTTCATTTGATATCTCCCAAGGTTATGTCGTCAGTCATCTTGAATCTTTCAGATAGATCCTAAATTTCTCTCATAATTCAATATGAATACGTAAATTAAGCAAAAAATAAGTTATTCATTTGACCCTAAACTCTCATTATAGTTTCAGTCAATCCCTAGCAATTATCGAGAAGTTACAGCTCTTATTTCTTAAAACGTTATTAAATATTTAGAACGCATATCAAGCATGGAAGCTTTTCTTCAATCACCAAGTGATGTTGGAAAGATCTGAAACTGACTGAAAGTTTTCTTTAATCGAAAGTGTCTTCATATTTAATTTCTCGACCGAGTAACGTTCAACATATAAGAAATCAATCTGAGAACATTTTGCCGCCACATAATCTGCATGAGCATCTCCAATCATAAGGATATTTCTATCCTCATAACGGGAACATATCTCCTTCACCAAGTTATTTTTAGTTTGCGGTGATCCATAAATACCCTCAAAATAACAGTCCAAAAAATTACTCTTAAACACTTTTCTAAGCTCATTTTGATCACTGCCAGAAGCTACATATTTTGCGACATTTTTAAGATTCTCCAATAAATCCATAACCCCAATACATAATTCCGCCTCAGTATAAAGTAATTTGCATCTCGATCCATAGCTAAGGACAAGTTGCTCATACAATTTTTCATCAAAGGAAATTTTCAATATATCTTCAATAAAGTAACGTATATGAACATATCTTGATCGACCAAAATTAAATCTGAAGTATTTAAGAAATTCATGAACATTATCATCACCAAAAGAAGACAGGATAGACTTAAATGCTTCTAATTTTAGTGTATTAGTGTTGTAAATTACACCATCACAATCAAAAATTATCACATTATACTTTTGTATATCCAAAAATAAAATCTCCTAGAAGCTACGGCAATACCTGTCTTATCTAAACATCACAATGATCAACCAGTACTTTTAACAGACTCAAAAACATATTTGACTTGATCAAGAACTCTGAGAGAATATCCGGCTTCATTATCATACCAAAGAACAAGTTTTAACAAATTTCCTCCTCTTATATCTGTCCAACGTGAGTCTATAACAGCAGAATGTCTATTTCTGACAAAATCTAATGAAACCAAGGGTTCACTCATTAAATCAAAAATTTCCCACTCTTGAGAAGCTCTAAATTCATTTATAATCTTATGTATTTCTGAAACTGTAGTTTCTTTAGCTAACTGCAGGGTTATATCAGCGCTACCTACTATGGCTGTAGGTGTTCGGTAAGAAAATGATCCTATGTCATCTTCAGTTAATCGGCTTAATACCTGGGCAGTAGCATTAATCGCTGATGTTGGCTTAGGTATCAAATTACCAATAACTGAACGACCTAATGCGTAATGATGATAAATTTCACCAGGAACTGACCAACTACTTGATGAACCATCCATAAGGTTTTGATAGTTTAACCAAGGATGTAAAGTTGTAACTTGACCACTCTTTATCCCAATTGTTTGATCTAACAGCTCAATTAAAGGCGCTATGGCAGTCGCATCACAAATGCTAGTTGCTATAATAAAATGCTCATCCGCAGAAAACTTTTGTTCGTTACAACCAAGTACCATAGTAAAATCAACATCTGTCTCAGGGGCGTGAGTGATAAAGACCCTCTTACATATTTTTTTTTCGATTAGCACTCTTGAATCAACAACATTTTTCCTTACTCCAGAAGCCTCGATGACAAAATCTACGTCAGAATCTTTCCAAGGCACGTCAAAAATGGAGTTGCAGTTTGATACAGCTATTTTTCTACCATCAGAAAGCTCTAGATATTCACCAGATACCTTTATCGGATTTGCTAAAGGTCCATATATAGTGTCGTAATTCAATGTATAGCAAATATTTCCTATATCTGGATTTGTCTCATTAATAGCGCATATCTCTATGTCTTCTATTTCAAGAGCACGTCTAAATATTGCCCTACCAATGCGACCTAAACCATTAATTCCAATTTTCATTTTTCACCTATCAATATGTTTAAACTATTCTATTTTGAATTTGAGCACCTTCCAATGCCTCAAGTGACATTTGAGCGGCTTTTTCTCTCATTTCCTCAAAGCTATTCGGTGAATAGTATGCTGTATGAGGATTTATAATAATCCTTTCAGAAAATTCTGAGTTACAATCAATCCAAGATAAAAGAAATTTATCTTCCTTACTTAGCAATGGAGGTTCTTCAGGAAGCACATCTAGGCCCACCGCTCCAATCTTGCCAGATGTGAGACCATCAAATAGACAAGTATAAGATGCTAATAAGCCACCTCTTGCTGTATTAATCAACATACTTCCATCTTTCATTAAACGTACAAAATCATCATTAATTAAGCCTTTCGTCTCCACTGTCAACGGAACATGTACTGAAATAATATCAGCAGTACTCAAAAGACTCTGCAAACTACCATGTCTTGAAGCACCCAATACTTTTTCATATCCAGCGCTTACGTAAGGATCATAAAATTGAACTCTACCAACAATATTTTTCATTTTTAATGCTAAAGCACTTCCTATTCGACCAGCCCCAACCAAGCCCAGTGTCGAACATTTAAGCCTTAAAGCATTTTGATTTATATTTTCTTGCCACAAGATATTTGAATTTGACGTCGCGACCAACTTTCGAGATGCGCTATTATAACTTCCTATGCAACGGCTAAAATTCATTATCATTGCTAAAGCTGTGTCGCTTACTTCATCGACCCCATAATCAGGATTATTGAACACTTTTATTCCATTGTTCTTGCAATAAGTTAAATCTATGTTATCAAATCCCACTCCATATCTTACAACAGCCTCCACATTTGGAAAATCTTTTAAACTCTCCTCATTTACCAAAAAATGCCAAACTAATAGGATCTTTACTAATTTTTTATTTACATCTTTATCCAAAAAAGTGAATAATTTGTCACCTATCAAATCTTTTTCTAGATCCGAATTACTTATGTAATCAGTTAAGTAAATCATTTAGATTTTCCTTTATTATATTTAAAATTTCTTGTGTATTATCCTCTAAATCGTTGTATCCCCATCCAGCTTGCAACGTGATAACGTTGATATTCTCCCAATCATCCAAGGCAAATTCAGAAATCATATCATCAATAAAAAAAGCTTTTTTATTTCCGTTAGCGAGCTGCAAACTCTGAATCAGCTCAAATTTATTATTATTAAATCTACCTAAAGCTTCATTTCCATATATCTCATCAATGGGCAATTTAGAACCAAGAAACCATTTTTCTATTGCCTTATAATTTTTTCTTGAAACTATGAATATTTCAATAGGGTAATTCTCTGTTAGCATATAAAATTTTTCTATAAAGATTGTTGGTGGGTTTTCTTTCACCCAATCTGTATCTGATTGAGAATTGGATTTTTTATCACGAATTCTAAAAAAATTAAATTTGAATTTTTCTAAGGTTTTGAGAGAAGTAGAACTCACATTATCCTCAAATAACTTCTGGATGTAATTATCTGATGGAGTCTTATTGTTTAGTCTAAGTTCATGAAATATTGTGTCAATAAGACAATAATAATGCTCTGGAGGAATTACAAAATAACGTTTAGAAATACTGAAATCAACGATAAGTTTCTTTAGAGATGATTTGTAATTATTCTCTATTTTATTAAAAAGATCATGGTTAGTTTCTAACCAAGCAATAAATGCATTATTGACACACTCAATCGCAGAGTGTGCAATTACTCCGTCAAAATCTAAATAAAACCTAAACAACACATTTCTCCTTAATAGCGTTGAAGAATCCGAAGGAGATTAAGTATACCATTCTAAAATTAGTCCTGATGATTTTGTACTACACCTAGCAAAGCAAAGCTCCTCAAGAAAGTACTTGTCTCCAGGCTGGACAACAACTTATCAATTAGACTTTTCAATTTTATTGATTGAGTTTGGCTTATACGCCAAATATAGTTTATCTAAAATACGACTCACTTACCAAGATTTATAGCCTCATTAAATTAGCATAAAATTACAAAAAAAGATAGATTAAACTATGAATAACAATTCATCCACCAAGACTCCAACATTATCGATCTTAATACCCTCATTCAATGATGAAACATATATAAAAGAATGTTTAGATAGCATTTTATCAAATTCTTCTCAAGATTTTGAAGTAATTCTTAATGATGATTGCTCTGATGATAATACCTTAAAGATAGCAAATTCGTACGAGGACTCTAGGCTGATTTGTAATATACCCAGTGAGAAACTAGGTACTGTAAAAAACTGGAAAACATGTTGTGAAATGGCAAAAGGTCGATACATTTTTATTGTTGGATCTGACGACTATATTTCTGACAGAGGAATAGACAATATTCTCCCGTATCTCAAAGGCAATTCTATAATAACTGCCCCGATGAGATGCTTTTCAGATATTGATAATACTACAATAGAAATCCAAAGTACGAGGGAAATGATCTCAAAAATTTTTTTAGATCTTGATAAAGCAGAAAGCAAAAATTTGTTATTTTTCTCAAATCATGACGAACTTGTTCATAATTTTTTTCCAAGAGAACTGATGCAAAAAGTTTTTACCCTGGCATCCGGATCTGGAAATACTGTATTCTTCTATTGGGTTTTAATTCTGTTCCATAAATCTAAAATTATTTGTACAGAAGATACATTTTTAAACAAACGATACCTCAAAAAAAGCAAGCGGATTGCTTGGAACGCAGAATACCATAAAGTTAGTTTAAGAAACCCGTTTAAATATATTAACAAGTCTTTCAAAGATTTATACAATACATTTATTGTTTATAAGGTACTGAAAGATCTTAGTCTTTTTTTCAGGATATTGCTTTTACCCATTAGACAAATTGAAAAAGGTGGTGGGTTGCACGGGTTAACAAGAAAAAAAACCAAGTACTATCATTTAGGTACCTTACCTTCTCTATTACTTTCTCCTTTTTTTGAAGTTTATAAAATCATAAAAAAATAAATTTTTATTCTAATCGTGACGCTTTTAGTTCAATTATTCTAGAGCGTAATTGATCAACAAAATTTTTATTTTTTGATAAGGGAAATATATTTTTTGGAAGATTATTCTCATCAATTTGTGCAAAGTAATCAATAGTATCTGGAAGAGTCTGAACCTCAACCGTATTTCCCACTAATTCCATAATTTTTTTTGCAATACATCTCAAGGAAAGTGTATTTTCGCTCATCACGCAGTAACTGGTCGCTGGAAGATCAATACAGCTAACTATTGCCTTACAAATATCAGACACATGCGAGATATTTATATACAAATCCTTTAAGGGTAATTTTATAGACTTTCTATCAATAATATTGTTAATAAATGTATCTATGACCCTATTTCGGTTATCATTAGTTCCAAAAGTATCAAATAAATATACAAATGATAAATTTTCATAATTGTTTTCCATATATTTCATCCCTAAACTTTTGGTCAACGAGTATGGCGTTTGGAATTGCAAATCCACGAGCTGAAAATAACTGGCCAACTGAATTATTTTTAAATTCTTCGATCCTATGTAATTATCTATAAGCTCTATTGGAAGTGTAGTGTTTGATAAGTATAAGTCTGAAAGTTCCTTTTGAGATCTGGGAGTAGCATTATATAGAGCTGCGGCATTGATAAATAATTTACTACCAACTGTAGGGATGAAATATTTGTTATCCACTACCTTTACACTACCGTCACTCGAATAAATTTCGTGCACACCACCTCTCCTAAAGTTAATTACCTTAGGAAATTTTTTTAACAGAGCCAACCGTAAATTCTTTCCGATAAAACCAGAAAATCCGGATGCGTAGACAGCGTCTAAATGCATTGTTCGGCTTCAATGATTTTCGTTATCATATAGTCCATTTGTTTCCGAGTCAGCTTATTATGGCACCCTAGTAAGACCCCATTTTCCATAATCTGATCCGAAGAATTAAATTGGCCATGTGACTCCCATTCAAATTTCTTCGATACTGGTTGCCTTAATATATTACCCGTAAAAATTGTCCTTGTTTGAATTCCAGATTTTTCAAGAAATATCTGGAATTCTTTACGCTTTCCTCTCAATTTGTTAGTCAACATCAAGGGAAAGGACATCCAGCCTGTTTTCACATTGTCATAGGCCGAAAATCCTCTGATATTAGAAGAACTAGAGATGGCCTCTTTTATATAATTAAAATTGCTCAGCCTGTTATCTACTTTTTCTTCAATTTTTTTGAGCTGTTCTAAGGCGAAAGCGGCTGAAACCTCAGAAGGAAGCAAGTTATAACCTAAATCATCAAAAATAAACTTGTCGTCATAGTCCATACCATCCAATTTACAATCAAACCTTCTTTCATAATCCTCCGTCTCACCATAAAGAGCAGATCTTCTACCCCATCCCCTTAAAGATTTGGCATTGAGATAATGCTTCTCTTCTCTAAAGGCGGTCAACCCTCCATTTCCCGCTCCAGTGATAACATGTGAAGCAAAAAAGCTTGTGGTTGATACATCAGACCAATCATTTAGCTTTGTAGAATAAGTGTACCCAATGGTATCAGCAGAGTCTTCAATAACTAAAAGATTATTATTCTTGGCAAAATTGTAAATCTCTTCCCAGTTAGCAACATTTCCAATCAAATTGGGGACCTTTATAGCCGAAACTCCTGTTAAATCGAGCTCCTTTAAAAGAGAAGTATCCATTTGAAGAGTGTCAATATCGACATCAATGAAATAAGGTATCAATCCGGATTGCACGATTGGGGCTACTGTTGTTATAAAAGTTAAGGCAGGGGTAATTACTTTAGAACCCATTGGTAAATCTAAAGCCTTCATTGCCAAAAGATTTGCAGATGAGCCACTATTACTCATAAGGCCATATTCTTTCCTAAACATCTTTGCTACTTTAGCCTCTAGTTCAAAAACATTCTCACCGCACATAAGCGCTAACGGCTTATTCCTTAAAACACTCGTTGCGGCAAGTATCTCCTCTTCCCCATAATCAGCTTCACAATACCAAACTCTCATAGAGTCCTCCTAAGATTTAAATCTACGTTTTCTTCAAAAAGATATATTAACAAAAAATTATTATAAACCACCATTCAAAATTTTTTTCAGATAAGCGCCATATCTTGACTTAACCATAGATTCAGCTTGGGTGATAAGATTTTTTTTAGAAATCCAATTTTTCTGAAATGCTATTTCTTCTAAACATGCCACCTTTAAGCCTTGCCTATTTTCTATTGTTTGGACGAATTGACTTGCCTCCAAAAGAGAGTCATGCGTTCCAGTATCCAACCATGCAAAACCCCGCCCCAAAAGTTCAACATTTAATAAACCTTTTGATAGATAAACATTATTAACTTCGGTTATCTCAAGCTCTCCTCTAGCTGATGGATTTATTGATTTTGCTATATTCACAATATCATTATTATAAAAGTACAATCCTGTAACAGCATAATTTGACTTTGGATTCTTTGGTTTTTCTTCAAGAGAAACTACAGTTCCTTGATCGTCAAATTCAACAACTCCAAAGCGCTCAGGATCATTCACATGATAACCAAAAATTGTCGCTCCGTTATTATTTCTAATAACTCTTGTTAGATGCTCAGAGAAACTCTGTCCGTAAAAAAAATTATCTCCGAGTATCAAGGAAACCGGCCTATCCTCTATAAAATCTTCACCAATAATAAAGGCCTGAGCTAAACCATCAGGTTTTCTTTGGATTCTGTAAGTTAATTCGATACCAAATTTTGCACCATCACCAAGAAGTTTTTTATAAGAGTCAATATCATCTGGAGAGCTTATTATAAGTATCTCTCTGATATCTGCCAGCATGAGAACAGATAGTGAGTAATATATCATTGGCTTGTCATAAATGGGTAAAAGTTGTTTTGATATGGATTTGGTGAGAGGATACAATCTTGTTCCTAACCCACCTGCTAGCACAATACCTTTATATGAACTGTTCATCAGAGGATAATTCTCATTTTAAATACCAATTATTTACTTTTGCCCAATCAACTGTTTTTTTCACACCTGATTGCATCGTTGTTTTTGGTCTCCACCCTAACAAATCAAAAGCTTTAGTAACATCCGGAACGCGTCTTGGGATATCCTCATAAACATTGCCATACTTTTGACTGGTAAAAACATTTTTTGGCTTAACATCAGAATCGGCAGCCTTTATTACAGCATCTATTACTTCTAACATGGTATTTTCTACTGGATTGCCTAAATTAATTATTTCTCCAATTGCTTTTTCTTCCGTGGCTGCCAAAATAATCCCATCAATAACATCTTCAATGTACGTGAAACATCTTGTTTGCATTCCATTATCATACAGTTCGGGTTGTTTGCCATTTAGAACCCTATGAATAGATTTAGAAACAACATAAATCGGATTTTGCCTGGGTCCAAAAACATTAAAGAATCGAACAATAGACATAGGCCAATTATCTTTATGATGCAATCCAAATAACATGTGCTCGCACAGAGCTTTTGCAGTAGAATAAGACCAACGGTCTACATCAGTACCACCTAAAACCCTATCAGCGTTCTCCGCCCAAGGTATGTCCTTATTACGTCCATAAACCTCGGATGTAGACGCGAAAAGCATCCTTACATTATTCCTATGACATAGCCCAATCAAAGATCTTGTTCCAAAGACACCTATATCTATCAAACTTAATGGATCTTCCATGTATCTGTTTACACCCACCACTGACGCCAGATGGTAAAGCGTAACCGCATCATTTTGGAAAAATTTATTCAGATCATTACTATTTCTGATATCTCCTTGGTAGTAATTAAAACCTTTATGATACAATACATTTACAAGATTTTGACTTGCTAAAGGGTCCACAACATCTAAGCCATGAACTTCATAACCTAACTCTAATAGTTTTTCAGCAAGATGACTTCCTATTAAGCCAGCAACTCCTGTGATCATTATTTTATTATTCATACATTATCCATTAGAACAATTTATTAAAAGTGATATCAGTGATAACGCTAAGTTTATAAACAATCTTCTCAATTTAACACATCAATACAGAAATAACCAAATCAACGCCCTACTCCAATATAATCAAAATGCATGGCCTTTAGTTCTTTTATCTCACTTAGCGAAAAATACCTCCTACCATCGTATATTAATTTATCACCTGTCATCAGCTCATTTAAATCAGATGGTAGTATTTTCTTTATGTCATCATGAGCTGTACCATATACTACACAAGTTGCGCCATCAAGACAATCTCGCCAAGTATGTGATCTTATAGCTAAAGAATGCTCTAAAGCATCATCGCCAATGCTAGAATCAAAAATATGTATATTTTTAGCCCCTTTTCTGAACATTGTTTCGACAAAATATTGCATTGGAGAAAATCTAATATCACCCGAATTTGTTTTAAAAGAGTAACCTAAAATAGCAATTTTCAAATCATTCAGATTAATATTTTTTTTGTTATAAAAATTACTGATCACATTTGCTGCATTAACAGGCATTTTATCATTAACACTTCTACTAGTTCTTGGTATCTCAAGGTTTAATCCATTTTTTTTTGCAAGCGATGCTACAAACCAAGGATCTTTCGTCAAACAATACCCTCCTACTCCAATAGACGGTTGAAGAATGTTCACATTATGCTTGCCCTTTTTTAAAGAATTAGCTCCCTCAATTATCTCCAGGACATCTAAGGGGTAAGGAAGAGCGTCACAAAGTAAAGCTAATTCATTTGCCAAAGCAATATTCAAATCTATCCATTGATTGTTAGCTAATTTAACTAATTCAGCAGACTCACAAGAAGACATTTTTATGACTTCGACGCCTAATGTACTTCCCCAAAATTCTGCACATTTTTCAGTACTAGCATCATCAACTCCGCCAACTATTACTGGGAGTTCGGTTAATTCTTTTATCGCATTTCCTTCAGCAAGTCGCTCTGGAGAAAAACCAACACTTATATTTTTTTGATCTAACTTAAAAGTGTTGTACATTTTCCGGGTTGTTCCTGGAGGAACTGTACTTTTAATCATAATCAGTTGATCATCAATTATATTTTGAGATAACTGAAAAAAAACATCACTTATTGCAGTTAAATCTGCGTCAAAATTCTCAGATAGTGGTGTGCCAACCGTTACCAAGACCACCTCACAATTTGATACATCTTTAAAATCCAATGATCCTTTCAGGTTGCCTTTTTCAACTTGTTTACAAATAATTTCTTGTAATTTTGGTTCTGGAATATGACATTTTCCTGAATTTAAGCAATTGATTACATTGACGTTATTATCAATAGCAATAACTTTATGGCCAATCTTACAAAACGCCGCTGAAATTACAGCACCAATATAACCAAATCCGATAACAGAAATTTTCATAAAATTTTTCCCTAAAAATTTAAATTTATTCAAACTAGCAATATTAGATTTTTACAGTTTAAAAATCCAAGATTTTTTTCCAAAATTTAATATCCGAATTCAAATTGAACAATTTTAGATTTTGTTGATTTTCATTATTACTAAAAGCTTTCTTTAAACTATTCTTTAAACACTTTACATCAGATACAAATGTTACGTTTTCAACACCTCTTAAAGGACTCATATCTAAATCTTCCAGGCTTCTTACTGATATTATTTTCTTTCCCAAAGAATAAGCCTCAACTGCAGCTGATGACACATTACCAGTAAAGACTACATCTGCCCTTAAAATTAAATCGCCCAAGTCAGAATTTTCTATTTTTGAATTTATATTATCCAAGTCACTTACTTTAATTGGACAAGATGGATGAGATTTAACAATCACATCCATATCTTCAAGAAGTTTCTGGATTTCATTTGATTTTAAAAACGATAGCATAAACATTGTGTTAGATTTTAAAAAATCCCCTAAAACCAATAAGGTTTTTTTTTCAATGTTTGATTTTTTACAATTCAAAGAAACGTCATTTAAGTATAAGTACCTCAAAGATTCTACTTCTTTAATCATATCAGCAGGGTAACCAAATTTAATCATCATTGATGCATCATTTAATCCATGTACAGCCAAATTATTTGGAATGGGTTTTTCATCAATACCCTTACCCTCATAACATTTTGAATCGTTAAAATAACGAAGGTCCCAATATCTTATAGTTGAATGCGCAAAACCAGTTAAAACACGTCCCTTATTTTTAAACGACGAAATAAGCCCCACTTCCCAAGGCTGGTTCTCCAGTAAATAAATCACATTTATTTTTCCACTTGAAATATTCTCTAAAGCTTCAAAAAGTGATAGATTAAATAAGGCACTAACCATTTCTGAGCCAAGTAGGGATCTCGAAAAATCATTTTCTATTAGCGGCCATAAATGATCACTTCTTTCTTTTAACTCCTTTTTGACTTTTGAAAAATTTTTAAGAACAATAAACATATCTTTTAGTGTTTTAAAGAGTACATTCATGTTAAAAAATGAGGAGATCATCACTGGATCTTGATAACTATTATTTTGGTTCCTAAGTGTTAAAAAAACTCTAAAAGTTTCATAAAATTTGAATTTTCGAGAAGGTAAATAAAGCCAATTTGTAAAAATTTGTTTTTTTGTTAAAATACTTGGTAATGGCCCCCAAAAGGCATTATTAAATTTAGCAGTTTTAGCATCCTTTACATCCACTGTAGATAGATACGAAACAAAAATTGTTTTTGCATTTGGTAAACGCCAAGTACCTTTTACCAATAGAGTAAAAGGAATTGAAAAAATGGTTTCCCTAACCAACCAACCGATTCCTTTTAAAATATATAATAGGTTCATGGTAAAATTACCAATACCTGAAAAAATTGATTTTTTAGGATTATTTGAAAGAACTTCTATCTTAATTTTAAGTTTACGGCACAGTAATTCGAGCGAACAAAGTAAATCTAAATTATCCGTTTTAATCAATATTTTCTTTGTATCAGTTTTACTAATCAACAAATTTAAAGCCATCAGTTTAATAATATCTGATATCCCAGGGGACTTTGCCCAATTACTTTTTTCAACAAGTAAGGTCATCCACCAAAAACTTAAATTATCCCTAATTTTTAGCAAATTAATGATAGATTGACCATGTATTTTTGATTTTCCAAGGTCATGAATAAATTCTAAATATTCTGATTTAAGCTGATCAGAATTTGCCTCCAATATATCTATTATTGAAAAAGACTCTTGATCGATATCGTGAGTCTGACTCCAAAAAATCACACCACATTCCTTATCTAATTTAGGATTTTCATTACTATCCCAAATGCAAAGTGTTTTTTGTACAAAAAAATTCATCGGTACTATAAAAATAAAATTTTAGACGTCATTCATTAAAATACGGACTTTAGCTAGATCTTCTTTCGTATCTACTGCAGATGTTTTGAAACTAGTTGGAACCATCTTAACCTGGAACCCATTTTCTAATATTCTCATCATGTCAACAGATTCAATAATCTCAAGTGGAGTTGGCTCCATATTTTGATATTTAAATAAAAACTCTCTTCTAAATGGAATAACGCATACTTGTTTTTGCATTGGTACATCTAAATTAAAACTCTGTGTAGGTATCGGCTCTCTTGAAAAATACATCGCATTACCTTCTTTATCTAAGACTACTTTAATACAGTTTCTATCTTCAAACTCATCTTGGCTAACGATATTAGCAACTAAGTTAACAACGTTAATAGAATTATCTGCAATCATCGGCTTTAAAGCTTCTGATATCATCTCAGGATCTGTCATTGGCTCATCACCTTGAACCATCACGACAATGTCATATTCAATTTGATCCTGCTTCTCCAAAATAGTTAAAGCTTCAGCCACGCGATCTGATGCACGCTCATGCTCAGTACTGGTCATCACTACTTCCCCACCTTGCGCTTTGATATAATCAAAGATCTCACCGTCACAAGTAGCAACTACTGTTTTACTGAGAAGCTCACAATGTTTTACTCTTTCATAAACATGGCCAATCATAGGTTTACCACCTATTTCAGCCAATGGTTTTCCCGGAAATCTACTACTGCCCATACGGGCCGGTATAACTGCTAATATGTTCATTTTAAATCCATCTACAACTTGAAATCTTCTAAACTACTGTCGTCCTAATTCTCATTCAAACTTACGACATACAACCATTAAATGGGAACTAAAGCATGTATCTTTCAGCGCTTTTTGCATGATTATTTTATGCTCTTCAGACGCCAGAGAGATAAATCTTTTCCAAAACCGATCTGTGATCAATTCTTCACTATTTTTTAAAATGTCAATATCTAACTTTCCAGGTGTAGATATTTCTAAAGTCTCAAAACCTAATCGTTTTAACAAAATTTGAATTGATTTGGGGTTAAAGAAGTTAAGATGATGTGGAGGTGAAACAGACTTTGATCTCTCCCACAAGACACTTATATCCGCCCCCACTCCAGATAATGTCGTAAAAATAAACATATCTTGTGGCAACATTAACTTAGATAAATTGATTAAAAATTCTTCAGGTGAATGAAGATGTTCAAACAATTCAAAACTTACAAAAACTTTTCTGCTCTTTGGAAGATCTGAGACATTCAAGGATTCAAGAAACTTTTCAATAACATTAAAACCTTTCCCTTTACAAATATTCGCGAGTTCCGGTCCAGGCTCGATTATGACAGGACTTATCCCGGTAAGGGTTTTAATTTCTTCAGCAAAAATACCATAACCACCACCAATATCTACAACAGTAGATAATTCACTGGAATCCCCCCAATATTCCATCGTTTTTTTTATCAATTCAGCTTTTGGTTTCCATAATAACTCTCGTCTCGCTTCTTCAGTTTCTTTGTAAAACGTAGTTGCCCAATATTTTACGGATGGCGCCTCGGTATAATATTTATTAAACGCTTTCGCCAATGGCCTTGGACTAACAAAAAGAGTAAAACAGACTTCACATTCTTCATAATTAAATCCATTTTTACTAAAAGAAAACTCACCAGTATTGTTACAAGCTGGGCAGTTTATCTTCTCCTTTTCACCTCTGCGAAAATAAGTCTGGCTATCTGTTGCAGCTAACTCGAGATAATTATCGAATATCCATTTTGGTCTTACATCTTCTTCCTTCATTTCTCATCTTTCCTGTAGAGCAATTCAACCCAATCAGTTCGGCCATTCATAGGATTTTGTGAAATGTCTAAAATACTAAATAAATCAAATCCTGCTGGAATAAGTATGTTTTCTATATCTAAAAAGTTATTCGAAATTTCGTAAAAATCAAATAAAGCAATTTCTATAATAACTGCCTCAACCATATTTAAGATATTTTTAGCACCATTAAGCACTTTTGCTTCCGCACCTTGAACGTCGACCTTTAACAAATCAATAGATTCAATCTCATAATTTTGCACAAAGAAATTAAGTGTGGTGCACGGTACTACTACTTTTTGATTAACAGCATCTAAAAATTCAGATGACTCAGAAAATTTCTCTTGCTTAATTTTTATCGAGTCTTTGCTTTTAAGATTAACTTTATTTAGACTGTTTGTATGAGATAGAGGATTTCTGTAGAAACTTTCTTCTCCTATTTTGTCTGAAATAGCATAATTGTGAACATTCTCATGATCCGGGAAATTCTTTTGCAAAATGTAATAAGACTCAGGATCTGGTTCAAAGCAATGTATTTGAGCATTTGGAGCTATTTCTTTGAAAAAACCTAAGGACTCTCCATGATGCGATCCTACATCAAATATCATTGGGCATAGTATTTTTTCAAAACATTTTGCAATTATAATTTCACGGGAAAATTTTTCATTGAAGGCTTTATTTCGGTCTGAAAAAGTACCAACATCTCTCATTTTAATTTCCTTTAATTCTTATTTTTAATTTGCTCGTGTTTCATAAATATAAAATCGTCTAATAATAAAATTATAATCACAATTAATTATAAAGAAACTGTTAAAGTTATAAATTCGTAATTGGTTTAGTAACTATACATCTAGAAAATTTGCAGAGTGTCTTAGCATAACACTATCTATTGAGTATGCTAAAAACTGATAACCATCCTTAATTCGCAACCTTAATTCAGAAATTGATGGCTCTACAATATGGATACCCAACGGTATCTCTTTGATTTTGGCTGCGTTCTCTATCTCTCTTAAAGCATTTTTGAATTTCGCGTGATCAAATTTAGCTGCTAAACCAAGGGAGGCAGACAGATCATAAGGACCAACAAAAATCGCATCCAAACCTTTCACTTCTAATATTTCATTAATATTTTGTAGTCCTCGAATATTTTCAATCATCGCTATCAATAATGGACTTTGTGCCTCTTTAAGATATTCATCAAATCGTTTTCCAAAAAGATTACCCCTGGAAAATGCAACCCCTCGTGATCCAACTGGTGGCCAACAACAATAATCCTTGATCTTTTCAAGTTGATTGGCTGTCTCAACCATTGGGACTATCAATCCACCTGCTCCTGCATCCAAAGCCAACTTACAATCCTTAGAAGATCCTTCAGCTATTCGAGCTAAAGGAAGTGTTCCTCCAAGTTCTAAAGCCCTAAACAAATCTGGAAGTTGATGTGTTGACATTGAACCATGTTCCATATCTACAGCAACCCAATCATATCCAGAACACCCCATGATTTCTGCCACAGAAGAATTAGGTATTTGCATCCAACTGCCAACTGAATACGTTCCAGAACTAAGTTTTGATCTGATAGAATTAATTGCCCTTATTCGCCTCATTCCCGCTCCAATTGGTGATTTATAATTTTATTATTCTTTTGTTTTGTCATATTCTGTAATTAATTCCAGAAGACCTTCTCCTAAATCGATGTAAGTTTCAGGAATATATTTTTGAGCCAAATCAGATTCATAATGATATGGAGTTCTAATGTAGTGACCTTCGTATTCTGACTGACTAAACTTAACTGAAGATTTTGGTAATCCCATAATTTCAGCAAGCATACTAAGTAAATCAACCACCCGAATAGGTTGATGACCAGTAAGAATAATTTTCTTATTCTTAAATTTTTCATCTAAAGATTTTACTGAAGCAACTGCTGCATCCCGAACATGAATATATTCTCTACTTGCAGCCTCGTCCCCTTCATAATTCAAAACCTTATTCTTAATTGCTTCCATAACAATTCTTTGTAAACCATTCCTCGAATCCGCTCGAGGGCCATATAATGAACCATATCTCAATATTGTATAATCTAATCCATAGGACCTATAATATTCCTCTATAAATTGTTCAGAAGCTTTTTTACTACAGCCATAAAATCCACCCTCACGACTGTTTACGTACACGGAGCTCGCATATACAAAACGATTTACACTGTGAAGTCTACAACCCTCAAGAACATTGCAATTACCCAGAATGTTGATATTTATTGTTGAAATTGGCTTACTAAGAGCTTCATTTAAATCAGACAATGCTGCGAAATTATATACTGCACTTGCGCCTTTGATGGTCTCCGAAACAGACTCCAAGTCTAATAAATCGCCAACCACCATTTCCTGATCATGTCGAAGAAATGGTGATGTACAAATATCATAAATCACTACATTATGTCCTGCATCAGATAATTGATCTGCCACATGAGATCCAACGAATCCACTGCCACCAAATACTACTATTCTTTTCATCGAGTTAACCATTTTTTTGCATTACGTACTCCGATTCGGGAACAATATTGTTTGAAATCATCCCTTTAAAATATCGAATTATTTCTTCGGTGGCTTCATTTTCCATTCGAGAACGGCAATCCAATGACATTGAGCCCATATGAGAAGTAAGTAAACAAGAATCAATATCTGTCAAAGGTCCCGAATATGGTTCAAAATCAAAACAATCTATGGCTGCTCCAGCTATTCTTTTTGATGTTAGCGCATGAGCCAGATCAGTTTCATTAATAATTCCTCCACGAGCAGCATTAATTAATAACACATCTCTTTTCATAAGATTGATTTGTGAAGATGAAATCATATTTTTTGTTGATCTCGAAAGAGGTACATGAATTGAAATAACATCAGCTTCTGAAAAAATTTTTTTCTTATCAACCCACTCAATTTTTGATTCAGGGGCCACATTGAAATCAGGAGATAGATCATTTGCCAGAATGCGCGGGGAGCCAAATGCTGATAGTCGTCTGATAACCTTGCCTCCAATTCTACCAACACCAATAATACCAAAAGTTACCTCAGGAATACGACGGCCGAATATTCGCTCCCACTGTTGCTTATGCATGTTCAAATTTGAAATATGTGTCCCTCTTAGTAATGAAATCATATTTCCAATAGTCAATTCAGCAACAGCCGGCGCTGGCGCGTCTGGTGTATATGTAACCGTTATACCTCTAGACTTGGCTTCATTAAGATCTACATTATCGAGTCCTATACCTACCCTTGATATAATCTTTAATTTAGAGGCATTACTAAGGACATCCGAGTTTATTTCTTCAGTACCTGCTATCAGAGCATCAAATTCTGATACCATACCCTTCAACTCATCTGAACTAAGCTTTTTATTAAATGGATTAATACAGTATTCAATTCCGGCAGACTCCAAAAGCTCCAGGGGTAAACTATTAGTTTTTGCGAAAGGGACTGTAGTAATCAATACTTTTGTCATTCAAACCTTCATTAAAGCTTACAATAAAAGCAACAACGTAGAATATTTATCATTAGATAAACAAAACATGTGACTATTACTGATCATTTTATCATTTTAATGTTTTAATATCCAGTTATTCTACGGAAACATATAATCAAGAAGTAGACTTCTCATGCAAGTAGCTTGGTAAAAAAACTAAAGTCAAGATTATAAACAAACCAAAAGCGTTAAAAATATCACCAAAAAAGTAAATATTAAAAACAATGTATGTATTTAGCATCACCATTAAACCAATGCTTACCGAAGCTTTTCTATCTTTATCTTTCAAATATCTAAACATGGGAGAAACTACCATATATAAAAACAACCAAAAAAGGCTTAAACCAACCAAACCGTAGGTACCTACCAAACTACCAATTAAACCTTGGGCATCTCTACATTTTTTATCCATACACGCTTGCGTCGACTCTCCGAGTAACATCAACTGGAATACTCCTTCGCCAACACTGCCAGAAAAACTCATCAACCTAGTAAGGAGAAAACCATCAATACTGAATAAAATTAGTATAAAATAAAGTAAAGCTGGCAGTACAAAAACTGGAACTAAAAAAATAATTGAAGTATATAAAATTGGTCCAATATATCTAAAAAAAACCAATATCACGGAAAAAAACAAAATAAATATCGCAGACGCAGAACCAACAAAAACAAAGGCTAACATATGCAAAGTCAGGAAGAATTTTCTTAAAAGTGAACCCGATCTTACAATTAATAAAGCCGAAAAAGTTATTAAAAGTATAGAACCTATATACTTCGGTTCTGTCGAAAAAAATAATGACCGATTAATAACAAACCCAAGAATAGTCACATCTCTTACATCTCTGCAGTTTTCCATTAGGCCCAAACCAAAAGGAGTAACATAATCACAATTAGGGTTTCTCCCCCACAAATCACCAGGGATAGTTACTCTAAACTGAGAAAGGTCTCCTTCTGTTATCCCTAGAAGTAAAATTTGTTGAGTAACAATAAAAATGCAGAATACACCCCCAAGATACCCCATAATTTTAAATACAAAAAAAAAGTTATATCTAACCAATAGTGAAAAACACATGATCAAAAGAAAAACTGTGTACTTAGCAGATACTAGGCCATCAGAAAAAATTAATTCATGCGCAAAAAAATATGCCCCCAACAGTAAAGAACTGATCAGTAGTCCTTTGTGCTTTGTTCGAATAGAAAATTTTCCTTGAATAATAGTCAAAAACAAAACAGCCAAGGTTACAACTAAAATAGATACTATAGTCAAATAAATTATGTTAGATCTACCGCCCAAAGCATATTGGGTAATCAATAGGTTTCTATCTGCGGCAAATAAAAATATAATGCCTAATGCTATTAAAAAATGTCCAGAATTAGTATTTTTAATAATAATCATTTGATCATTAATTCCTGTAAATACAATAACATGGTAGTATATTAACCAACATTATTAATGAGATTATACTCTTTTTGATAAATTTCGTTATTCATTAATTTTTCAAGTAAATTACTCTCTTTTAAACTAAGTTTCCGAGCTTCACGAAAATTAGTCTTAAGACGCGGAAGATTTAATTTTGCACCAATTATTCCTTCTAGATCAGCAATAACCTGATGGATCATGGAATATGAGTAAACTTTATCAACGATAACTTCATCATTCACAGTATATCTATTCCAATTCATTGCAAAAGCATGTTTCCTATCTTCTTTAAGCCACCTTGAAAGAGAACATACTTTTGCAATCGATTGATGTGGGGGTGGTAAAAAACTTTTGAGTGGCAAGCATATCTGGCTTAAGTTAGTAATAGTCTTTCGAATTGGCCAAGCCAATCCATTTTTGGTATGATAGTAAACCGACAGACTTTTATCTCTTGGATCACGCTCGATTGCAAATTTGTAATAAGAGTCCCATATTTTAGATGAAACTTGGCCTTTAATTTCATAGGCCCACGCATGTTCATAAAAAACCCCTCTAGCACCAACCTGCGATAATCGCCTATCATAATCTATACTATTTCTATAATTTTTTGGCCCGTATAATAACGAGCCATCGGTTGATTTGAAATCGTTAGACGATAACCCTCTTTTGGTATCCTCTGCAACTGGCGTAACAATATCATCTTCGCCTAAGTGAGGTCGTAGAGCCATTTCTAAAGAAGAACCTGCTACTTTACCACACTTTATAAAAATAAACTTGTATTTATGAGAAATAATCATTTCAAGCTCCTAATATCAAACATCATGCTACAGCTTCGCTATTATAAAACTTTGTTATTAAATACAGTGTTTTATCATTGAAAATAACTACTTGTGCCCAAATACTTCATCTGGAGTACCAACGGCACCAATTGAACCATTTTCAAGCTTATAAATACGATCACAAAATCTTAAGGTATCTGTTCTATGCGCAACAATAATAATGGTTTTAGCCCCCTTCATTTTTTTTATTTCTGTCATCACTTTTGTCTCTGTTTCCGTGTCTAAAGCACTGGTAGCCTCGTCAAATATCAAAACTTCGCGAGAATGAAATATTGCTCTAGCAAGAGAAACCCTTTGCCTTTGACCTCCAGATAATCTAATTCCATTCTCCCCTAAGCTTGTTTGCAATCCATCGGGTAAGTTTTTAACCACTTCACCCAATTTTGCCTGCTGTATACTTGTAGCCAAAAGATCGTTCTGAACATTTGACCCATCAAGTTCAGCCAATTGAATATTCGAACTCAAACTTTCATTAATCATTAAAGACTCTTGAGGAATATACGCAGACATCTTGCGCCAATCCTGTATTATCTCCGATAATAAAACTCCATTCACATATATTGTTCCTGATTTAGGGGTAAGTAAACCAAGAAAAATATCTATTAAAGTCGTTTTACCTGAACCAGAAGAACCTACTATGCCGACTGCTTCACCTTTATGAATTTCAATATTTATATTTGCCAAGATGCTTCTAGGAGCATTAGGATAAGCATAAGAAATATTACCTAATTTAATGGATTCGAAGGAAATATCTTTTTCTTCTTCTGTATTTTCTCTAATTAGAGATAAATTATCAAAATTAATTTCCAAATCTAATTGCTTAATAGTTTCATGTAATCTATCTACTGTATTTTTTTGAGTTCTAAGCTGAAGCACAGCAGAAGACAGAATATTAACCCCAGGTAAAAGTCGGATTGATGCGAAGGCAAACATTCCAATCGTAGCGAAAACAACACTAGTATCACTAGACATTAATATATCTGAAAACAGTATTACCCCTACAAAAAAAATCATCAAAGCGAACTCCAAAAAATATCTTGATCCAATACTGATCAAAACTGAACTCGCATGAAGGCTAGCGTATAATTGAGCATTTGAACTTAGTCGATTATGAAAAAAACTTTCTTTACCTAGAACTCTTACCTCTTTAACTCCATCTAAGGCCTGTTTTACGGACTGTACCACATTAGAATTAGCTATATTAATATTTTTACCGTATAAATTTAGTCGTGCCTTAAAAAAGTTATTGTAAAGAAACACCAAAACTCCAAGACCTACGCTGAGAATTAAAACGAGCAACCCATTAACAAAAAGTAAAAAAGATAAAACAAACAAAGCTAAAAGCAACTCCGCCGTCGCCTTCAAAATGATGAACAATACATTGTTAGTAAAATACATAGGTAAAATAGTGATGTTTGTGATGGCATCGGCACTATCACGATCGATAAATGTCTCATAAGTCATAGTTTGATAAGCTGACATCAAATTTGATCTTAACGAAACCTGAACATTTCTACAAAAAGATAGAATTTTTTTATTAATCAAAATTGCAAAAAATAACCTTAAGCTAAAGATAAAAATCATAGAAATACCTATAAAACTTAGTGGCGAGAGTTTAACACCAAGCGCATTATGGATGTGCATTAAAATTTGAATGTCATTAATTTTAGTTTCATCCATTGCCAAGCCGATGTAAGGCCCAAGCATTCCTATTCCCGCCAAATCAATTACGGCCAGCAAACAGAAATATAATAGAAACAGTGGCACTTGTTTTTGATTAGCCTGAAGAATATCGTAAACTTTTTTGAGCGTAGAATAAATTAGAAAACCCTCACTAATTAGCCTTTAAATGCATTGACATTTCATTCAAAAGTCTAGGATTTTGCATTGAATAGCGACTATTAAAATCATCGATAATATCTTGCACCTCATTATCAAACCACCAGTCATCTACATTGTTCCAAATTTTCACTAGATGCGTGGCTGCGCTTGTCGGGGTGTCATGCAAAACCTTAACACGCTTCAATCTTTCAAAATAGGTGGCCGTTTCAGCATTGACTTCCCAATGTAAAGGATTCCAAAATAAAATGCTTGGCATATTTACTGAGAAAGCTTCTAAATAAGTTGTGGCATTATAAGTTCCTATAAATACTCTGCTAGAACGCAGTGAGTCGACAAGTGACCTTTTATTGTTGTCGAATGAAATCTTGTTATTAAGAGTTTGCCAGCGAGCTTTTTGATCCCATCCACGATCTAAAGTATACAACCTAACTCGCAGGTTGTTTAAAATATAATCTGGCAGAGCCTTAGCAAATTTTAGTTGATCATCTAGATAATCAGCCAATTGTCCCGCGATAGGAACGCTATACAAATAATAACTATATTTTGGTAGAGTCATTGTAGTCATAAGAGCATCTCCACTATCGCGATGCTTGATACGCGTGAATTTTGACTTGAAATTACCAACTGGTACAACTTTTGGTGTAAAATCACTACTCCAACCCCAAGAAAACCATTTATCTGCAATTTTCATTTGATGAGCCTCATGAGAAGACAGAAAGGACATTCCAAAATTTCCACCATGTTGCCCAATAATAAGTTTAGATCCGTTAATAACCTTACCCCCTACCCAGCATTTAAATTGTTCATCAGAAGCATAGGAATTGCTAGTAAAAATAGTATTTGGTTTTTTTGGCCAACCCTGACTATTTGATGAATTTAATAAATGTTCAAATCCTTCCAAGTAGGCTCTTGGTATTAAGTTAAGAAGTAATTCATTTAATACAGAAGCAAAGTCAGGTAAGATATCCGTCTCACAACGTAACTTCATTTTTTTTCGTAACTGAAAATCATTTTTATAACCAAGCTCTTCTTTGTCTCTAAACCATAAGACCGGAAATTGCCGCAATTTAACATGCAACAAAATCTGCTTAAGAAAAGACATATGAGGCGCAATAATAAATACATCGTTATCACCTGATAAAATACGAGACAAAATGTTGCTAAGTTTACGCAACTTTACCTTCAAACCTCCTCGCCAAAAAAGAATTTTTCGATCTTCCAAATCAATATTGTTTTTAACATTCTTGATCAAAACCTCTGACTGGAAAAAATTTTTAAGCAGGTAGCTATATAACGCTTCATTCCATATATCAGTCTCTATTGCGTTGTTAAATGCGTCCATGTCATCTGTGATTAACGAGGAAACGCCATTATCTAAAACGAAAACGTTCATAGACTTTTCATGTTTTATAGCTTTTGTAAGCATGTACCATCGATCAAAAATTACTTGTATGCTGGTATATAGCCAAGGACCAATTAAAATTCTCCAAAATCTAATTGGAAATTTAGTACCATGTATTTCGTTCAACCGATCAGCCAACACAACTAAAAATTGTTCATAAACAATTTCTAATTGACTATAATCTTTTAATAACTTTTTCCGATCGTCCCAGTGGTAAGAAATTATTTCATAATCTAAAGATGACCAAAAATCTTGCCTTGAGAAAGAACAGCACCAGCTACCCAGAAACAAAATAGGGCCTTCTACAGGCCAAGTAGATTCTAAAGCTGTAGTGACTAGTGTTTTACTCACCAAACAGATCTTCCACCATCAATAATAATGTTTTGACCAGTCATATACGATGACGCGTCAGAGCAAAGAAACTGAACCGTCGAACGATATTCATCAATATCTGCCATCCGATTTAATGGAATAAGGTTGGTTACTCTCTTTACAAAATGCTCATCCTGCCCATTAAAAACACCACCAGGTGAAAGAGCGTTACACCTAACACCTTGATCTACCCAATAGGTTGCTAAATAACGTGTGAGCCCAATCAAGCCTGTCTTGACAACAGAATAAGTAACGGGTTTTACCGGCTGTCTACTTTTGGGCCTATCAGATCGAAGATACAGCCTCTGATCTGGTGAAAAAACTGAAAGATCTGATGCAATATTTAAAATTACACCACCCTTTCCATCAGTAGCCATCTGGGAGCCAAAAACTTGGCTGCATAAAAAGGCTCCTGTAAGGCCTACGTTAAGCTCTAAATTCCACTGATCCAAATCAAAGTTTTCAAGTCTAGAGATTTCTTTTAATCCGTTTTCTTGATCAACTTTGGGATCAATTGCCGCATTATTAATTAATACATCTATTCGTAGGCCATAATTAATTAGTTCCTGAAATACTTTGATGATAGCATCCTTACTCGTTACATCCATTATCTTAGTATAAATCATCTCCGTGTGGAATAATTTAGATAATTTAGTCTTAGCAATCTCTAAATTTTTCTTAGAAATATCTGTCAATACTACTTTAGCCCCAGACTCAAGCAGTGCGGAGGCATGTTCTTGACCCAACAATCCGGACGCACCAGTAATTAGAGCAACTCTACCATCAAGCTTGAACTTTGAAAATGCCATCTCTTTTCCTTCGAAGCCTACGAGCGTGACTGACCACCATCAGTGGTCATAACTGTACCAGTAACAAAATTAGATACGTCTGACGCAAGCCAAACGACCAGACCAGCCACATCATCTGGTGACCCCAATTTCCGTAAAGGTACATCATTTTGTAACATTTCTTGAACTGAATCAGCATCTTGAGCCATTTTTTCTGACCAAATCGATCCATCGAAATTAATATTACCAGGAGCTACAGAATTGATTCTTATCCCTCTTTCAGCTAATGGAGCCGCAATTGATTTTACATAGGTGTTTAAAGCAGATTTAGCCACTGAATACGTAACAGGAGCACCAGGTATTCTTTCCGCTCCACAAATTGAAGAAATACATACCACTGAACCTTGCGATCTTGCCAAATATTTTAATGATGCTTCAATTAAGTTAGTTGCAGTAAAAAAGTTTACAGAAAAAACTCGCTGCCATTCATTATATGATTCATGCCCTGGAGGTACCGACGATCCACTACCCACATTACATACGAGAATATCTATACCACCTAACATCTCAGCAGCTCTAATTGTTGCGTTCATAGCTCCTGCCGGAATGCTGACATCTTCTGCAACACTATGACAATTTCCAATTGACAACGCTACTGCGTTCAAATCATATTTATTTCTTGAATTAATTACTACCTTAGCGCCTTCTTTGATAAATTTTTTTGCTATGCTCAGCCCTATGCCCTTTGAAGAACCAGAAATTAATACTTTTTTATTCTTTAATTTAAGGTCCATTATTAATAATCCATTCCTCAACCATAGCCTTATAAAGGCTTAAAACACCTGAATGATCTCCATTATCGGCTCTTGCAGTTTGTAAAATAAAATTCCCACTATATCCAATCATTGCTAACTGCTTAAATATTTTAGCAAACTTAGCATTACCATAACCAAGTGGCACTGTTGCACCCTTTAATACACGATCTTTAACATGAACATTTAGAATTCTATCTCCGTAGGCAAAGAATTCTTTCTCAATCTCAAATCCTAAAGCGGCGCTATTGCCAATATCATAGTTAATACCAAAGACCATTGGATTAAGTGATTGTATAAAGTTTTTTAATTCATCAGGACTAAAGTCTGACTCGAAAAGTACTTTAATGCCTCGATCAGCAATAAAATCTTCTTTCTCAGTCAGAAAATCTAATAAGGCATTCGATTGGTCAATATGTTGAACCCTACCACCATCAACCAATGGAATAACAACTTGACCAATACCAATTTTCGAGCATGCATCAACAATTGAAATTAAATCATTTTTTCTATCTTGCATTTCATTTCCATAAAGTTTCCAAAATGGTGCCTGCATAAAACAGTCCCCTGTAAGTGACGGAATCTTAATATCATAGACATTCATAAGAGACTTGATCTCACTCTGACCATTTTTAGTCATTAAGGGGTTATCAAATAGACAATATTGATCAAGGGTCCACTCCATGATACCAAATCCTAAACTAGAGGCCTGAATAAATTCTTCTTGCCAAGTATTCCAAGGAAATTCTTGAATTTTTCCATCCATAACTGGAGAAAGTCGGCCTTGCATAAAACCTATACGGGACTCAAGCATTTTACTATCTATTGTTCTCAGGTTTATATGCACATCCTACCAACATCAATTCCCTAGACCATCTGAAAAATTTATTTTCCACTCGAACAGGTATAAAGGGACTGATAGCAGCGCAAAAATAGTTTAAGATTGGAAATCTCCATACTATTGGTAACTGACGAAATTTAAAAACATCGATATTTTCGTAATCACACATTTTGTATATATCTTCAAGTGATGGCTTCGTGAATGGAGTGCGATGGGTGAAATCATCAAAATAAGTTTTGTAGTTTGCTTCCCAATCAGGAATTAAACAAAGAACCATTCCTCCAGGTTTTAAAATTCGAAATGCCTCTTTAAGAAAAAAATCAGGATGCTCTAAATGTTCCATGAAACTTTTATTATAAATAACATCAAAGCTATCATCTGGAAATGGCAAGCCTGTGTCTGCTTCTACATCACAAACAGCTAATTCAATTTCATCTTCTCGCAATAATTCCCGAGCCTCTTCAGAAATATCAAGACCAACAACTTCCATCCCTAAACTTTTGAACACTCTTAGGAATTCACCTCGGCCACAACCAGGCTCCAAAATCTTCATTCCTTCCTTCATCTCAAAACGATCAAATAGATATTTAACAAGTTTTGAAGGATAATCCGTGTACGGACGCACATCCTTGCCATAGATCACAGTTAAATAACCAGCCATATTTACAATTCCTCAACCATTTCCATTAAAATTCCATCAATATCATGGCAATACATCACTTTAAACATACCATTATCTGAAATAGCAGGTGGGTTTACGATCAGGCCTCCAAGCTCAACCACTCTTAATGAAATTTTCTCCACATTTTCTACAGTAAAAGCCACGTGCGAACACCCATGTTTATTAGAAGGATAAATTATAGATGGAGCTTGGATTGGGTGTGACTTATATTCAATTAGTTCAAGCAATGATCCATCAGGAATCCGAAGCTTTGCGGTTTCAATCAACACATCAGTCAAACCAACTAACTGCGATATAAAGTTTCCAGACTCTTTCTCATGCTTCCAAACTTTTAACCCCAATTGCTCATAAAATTCAATTGAGGCGTTAATATTTTTCACAACTAAACCTGTGTGTCTGGTTTTAACAATCATATTAAAGCCTAATTATGCATTCAGAAATACATTCATCTAAAACGCTCAAACCTTCCAACATTGCTTCTTCTGAAATTGTTAATGGAGGAGCAAGTTTAATTGACTCACGACCCGTATGAACCACCAACAGTCCTCGCTGCATACACAGTTCAGCGATACTATCACACAACGAGGTTAATTTATTACCGTCCTGATCTTTAAAAATTACTGCAGCCACTAATCCTTTTCCCTCAACTGAACTAATTTGTTTTAAATATTTATTTTTTAACTCAGCCAGCTCTCTATGAAATATTACACCCAACTCTCTTGAGTTTAAAATTAAACCATCTTCAAACAGACATTCTAAATTTGCTTTTCCTGCAGCGCAAACTACTGGATTGGCAGAGTGAGTGGAACTCATTGACCCAATATCTGGGTTATCAAGAAGTTCTGCAGACCCCAATACTAATGCCAAAGGAAATCCAGAACTAGCGCCTTTACCACAACATAACAAATCAGGCTCAACACCATAATGCATATAACCAAAAAGCTCTCCAGTCCTCCCAAACCCTGCTTGCATTTCATCAAACGAAACTAAGATATTGTGCTCTTTTGCATATTCCGAAAGGGCTTGAACAAACTCTCTTGGATAAAACACTGCGCCCCAACCTTGAAAGGTTTCAAGCATAAAACCACATAAATCATTAACTGGATCTAAATCATGGTCTTCACATAATTTATTAATGCTATCTTTAAAAAACTTCTTAGGGTCCACCGTAGCAGAAGAGTCCCATGGGTAAGGAAACGGTATATGAAATATATTTGGATCTTGGTAGCCAATCCATGACTTCTGCGCAGGATTCCAACTCATCATCTGAGCTCCAAGCGTTCTTCCATGCCAGTTGCCCTCAATACATACAACGCCACCTTTACGTTTTCCAATCCTGACACCCTGCTCTCGCATAAGCTTTAACGAACACTCAGTAGCCTCAGTTCCAGCTGAAAGTAAAAAAGCTTTTTCAAATTGTTTTGGTGTTTTTTTTATCAGTAGATCAAGATAGTCCAATCTTTCCTTGCTGAGATAGGTATAAGTGTGAAGTAACGGCTTCTCTATTACATTTTTAACGGCGTCAACAATTCTAGGATTTCCATGACCGGCGTTTGAAACAAAGATAGTACTAGTAAAATCTATCCAACAATTCCCGTAAGCATCAAAAATTTGAAAGTCATCTGCACGATCCCATACTATTGGTATTTGACCATGCATAGATCGTGATTCCAATCTGTAAGCTTTTTCTAACATCGCCACTGTCTCAGGATGTGGAAGCTTCGTAGAAATTTGTCGGTACTTTGTTTTTATTTCAAGAACATCTTGTGGCTCATGATTGAAATTAAATCCAGCCATTGTTATTTTGCTCCTTCCAGATAATTGATTAATGAACATCCAAAACTTTTTAATTGAAACTCAATCAAATTTAATTCTTCCTCTGAGTCAACTTCATTACAAAACGGCGTTTTGAAAGCTAAGACCCTATTACCATGCAATAATTTTTTTTCTCTAATAAATGAGCTCTTCAATATATCAACGTATCCATTTGGTATCATTACTTCGGGGAAATCTTGCCGTGGACCGTTATATTTATCGAGATCTGTATCCTTACCGTCTAAGCTCATTAAAAACCCATCAGAGTTTTTTCTTAACCATTTAAAAGGTGACTCGGGAGAAATGTGGCCGGATCTTAGCGAGGTTGCTTCCTTTCTACTACTAATTAGAGATATCGCTTCCGTGATTATATTGGCCTCGCGTAATGGCGTCGTAGGTCTTAAGTGGACCCAATACTCTGGGGTATCGCTGCAATTGCTATCTATCCATTCTATAATATGTGCCATAAAATCATAATCTGTTGAATCATCCAGTGATAATCTCTTTGGCCTCAAGAAAGGAACTTCAGCTCCATATTTTCTTGCAATCTCCGCATATTCAGCAGAATCAGTTGAAACTAAAACTCTACCAATCTCAGCAGTATTTCGAGCAGCAGCTATACTATAAGCCAATAATGGATACCCGCCTAAAAGCGCTAAGTTTTTATCTTTTATGCTTTTGGACCCACTTCGTGCTGGTATTATTGCTGCAAATTTACTCATTATCAGAGGCTTCACTACCAAAAATATCAAATTCAACTAGGCCGCAAATAATATGACCAATTAAGATATGACATTCTTGTATTCGAGCAGTTACATGAGAAGGGATTTTTATTATTGAAATATCACTTGGCAACTGACCACCAGATTGTCCTGATAGAGCGAAAGCTACAACCCCAACTCTTTTTGCAGCTGATAACGCCTTTAAGATATTTGGACTTTTACCACTCGTTGTAATTGCTATAAGTATGTCTTCTGGCTTTAAAACTGATTCAATTTCTCTTGAAAAGACATCTTCAAAACCGTAGTCATTTCCAACCGCTGTAATTGTTGAACTATTTGTACCTAGAGTAATTGACGCAAGGCCCGGTCGGTCAAATAAAAAACGAGAAGTAAACTCGGCAGATAAATGTTGGGCATCAGCAAAACTGCCACCATTACCACAAAATGCTACCTTTCCTCCAATCTGAAGACTTTGAGAACATGCTTGTGCCAATTCTCTGACCTGACCCATTATATTAGGGTCTTCTAATATCTGACTTTTTACGTCTATCGATTCTACGATTTGTTTTTGTATGTCTTCTAATTTAATTTTTTTAACCCTCAAATAAGTTTTTCAAGCCGTTCTAGAGCAATCCAAAACCCTTCTCCACCATTTTTATGACCTTGCCATATTTCTGGAATAAACGAGGCAGAAGGACAGCCTTCGTTCAAAATGGCTCCCAAACGATCAAAATTAACTTCACCTAATCCAATTTGGAGTCCCTCCCCGTTAACCCCAGCAGCATCACCCAGATGCAAATGACCGGTTATCTCCGATATTTTTCTACTGAATTCATAAAAATCATCACCAAAGTGCCTACACATTAAATGAGAATGAGAAATATCGAAACACATCCTCAAATTTAAACGTTCACACCATTCAAGTATTTCATCACCACGCACAAATAAATTTTGATATCTCTGCCCACCAAAATGCCACGGAAAAGGAGCCATAGTCTGAGGAAGCAACTCTACTCCTTCCATATTCAAGCAAGCTAAGCTTTCGCTGAACCGCTCATAATAAGCTATAGTTTCTGATTTGGGTAATTCAGCATCCATAGTAAAGCCTCCAATATTAGCAACAATCATTGGACGTTCTACCTTGGGAAAATATCTTTTAAGGTAACGTGTAATATCTATCACTCGCTGTGTTTCATTAATTGAAAATTTACGATATTCGTTACTTTCTGATGCTAAATCCATTAATCGACTTCCAGAAAATAATTCGGGAGCGTGAACCACGAAGCCACAATCATAACTACCGGATAGAAATTTATTCGGATCAAGATCAAGATCAGTATAAGATAAATGAAATTCAAAGATATCAGGTTGAATTTTGCTATTATAGTAATTGAAATCATGGTACCTTACAGGAATTCCCCAAGGTCGATTAAAAACATACTTTCTGGATTCAATCCTTTCATTAGCTAAATCTGAAAGGTAAAAGTAATCTTCCTCTATCATATCGCGCTGAATTTTCTTCCCAATGAGTCCATTATAGTGCTGAGCGGATAATCCTTGGCCAGGACTCAAAACTTTCAAATGTCTAGGTTCTATCACTGTTCCTTTTTTTATAACTGTTGCCGCAACAATACTTTTTGCTAGGTTCTCCCTATTTATCATCTCACCTTGAGATACAGTTCTGACCTTACCATCCCCCAAAGCTTGTTCAATTTCTCTTATTCCATTCACTAAATTCTTAAATTCATTTGGCTCAAGACTCGCCGCATGATCTGGACCTTCCATATTCCTATCAATTGTGAAGTGTCTTTCCACAACCTTCGCACCCAAGGCAACAGCAGCAAGGGTAACAGAAATTCCTCTTTCATGACCTGAATAACCAATATTAGGATGAATGTTACTCAGTTTATTCATCCATTTTAAGTTTATGTCATGAAATGGCGCTGGATAAGTACTATTGCAATGCAAAATAACAAATTTTGCTTCTTTTTCTTTCAAAAATTCAACAGTCGTTTTTATTTCAGACTCTGAACTCATGCCAGTTGACAGAATAAGGGGTTTCTTTGTCGCAATCAAATCTTCTATCAGTTGCATATTGGTCAAATCTGCTGATGCCACTTTGTATGCACCAACACCAAATTTTTTGAGCACTTTGATACTTTCAATATCCCAGGGTGTGCACATGTAAGTAACTTCTTTCTCTTTGCAATACTGAAAAAGCTTTCTATGCTCGTCCAATGACAAGTCAAACCGCTCCAATAAATCCAAAACGTATTCAGTGCCTAAGTCTTCACCTTGCTTTTCTAAGCTTTTCTTACGGTAGACAGAAGTCATATGCCTCATCTGAAACTTTACACAGTCAGCTCCAGCCTCTACGGCGGAGTCTACCATTTTAATAGCTCTCTCTAAGCTACCATTATGATTGTTGCCTATTTCTGCGATAACAAATACGTGATTTTTATCAGTTATGAAATCTATATTATTCAGAATCAAATCTCCTTAAATAACGCTTCATTACTATTTAATCTTGATGTCCATGACTGCATGCCGTTTGGTTCAAACTTAAAGGGATGAACAGCCAAATCTTTTTTTCTTAAATAATTAAGTAATTCGTGCTTTCTAAATGGAGATACATAGAAAATAAAGAAACCACCACCTCCAGCACCTAGTAATTTTCCACCTAAAGCTCCATTATCAAGAGCTCCATTATATATTTCGTCAATATAATCATTTGAAATCATAGCGCTAAAATTTCTTTTCAGTTGCCAAGCCTCATGTAATGACAAGCCGAAGTTATCAAGCTTTCCTCGCAACAAATAATTTCGAATATTATAAGTCAGTGAAACGTTTTGTTTCACTTTTTTCTTGATTGCTGCTGAGTTCATTGTTTTTTTCTGATCATTATGAATATTACCAGAATTATGCACGACACCTGTGTCACAAAGAACTAAGCTCTCCTCAAGCTCTCTAATCGTATCATCATGGATCCGCATCGGATTAACAATATTCTGATCTGAGTCAAACTCCAGGAAATTGACTCCTCCAAAAACAGTAGCATATTGATCTTGCCAACCTCCAGCCACGCCCAAATACAATCGCTCAGCTTGAAATGCTATCTCCGCAAGTTGATGGCGATCCCATCGATCTTTTCGAGTCATGTTAAAGCATCCCAAAACTGCCGCGGATAAAGTTGCAGAACCACCCAAACCAGATCCAATAGGAAAATCTGAATGCAAATAAAGTTCAAAACCAAATCTTGGCTGAACAACCTTTAAAAGAGCTACGATCAAACCAAAAGGTCCTTTATGTTTTAACAATGCTTTTAGATCCGTAGCACGTAGTGTGTCATCTAAGTCCAAAGAATGAATAGCTATACTAGAGTTATTCACTATCTTCATAGTTGCATGACTGTATAAAGAGATAGCTGCATTTATAACAGCACCCGAAGATCCAGAAAAATAATGAGTTACATCTGAGCCACCTCCCCCAAAGCTGACCCTCACTGGAGCTCTTGCTCTGATAAAAATCTCTTCTTCATCAGGCAGGGGTAAATAATTTCTCGAAATTATTGTCTTAAGATTTTTCTTGCTATCAAGTAATGGCAGAAAATTTATATGACCATCTAATTTCTTGATTAAATTTTCCCTGGACGAACTAATATCAGCCCATAAAAATTCTTTGTTAGCACATTTTATGATCATGTCATCAAGAGAAACTCCCCGTAACAAAGCTCTCCTAATATCCCCATCTGTGGCTAACCCAATTATCTCACCTGAATCTGAAGAAATAAATATCATACCAAAATGATTATTTTCTACTTTTACAAGAGCTTCTTTTACTGAAAAATGCTCCTTGATTACATATTTCTCAATATCTAGACTCAATCTAACTCACCATTTTCCATCATCCTGCAAAATTTATAATAATCCTCTGGTATCCCAATATCTACAAAGGAAACGTCTAACACAATACCCTTTAAAGATTGGTTTTTCACCATATTTGGCAAGATCTCCTTTTCTAAGGATAAAGTAACACCTGAAGAATATTGAGAAAAATCTTTAGGAGAGAAATGATATAAACCTGCATTAATATTATTTCGGCCAAAAGAGTTATTCTTTTCAACAAACTCTTCAATAAAACCATTCTTTATTTTTATGCTTCCATACCTTTCGCAATTCTCAACACTAGTGACACCTAGCGCAGGTGAATCCATCAGGCAGATATCCTTAATACCTCCACTCAACCAAGTATCCGCATTCATTACTAAAAACTGTTCCCTAATATTTAATTCTTTTATTGCATTTATAATAGCTCCACCCGTTCCTAAAGGTTTATCTTCAGTAATACTACGAAGCCTAACTTCACTTAAATTCTTTTTTTTAATCAATAATGATAGATTTTTTTGAATTTTTTCAGCTTCATAGTGAAGAAGACATATGATATCAGTAACACCTTGTAAGGCACAATTATCAATTACATGATCGATAAACGGGATTTCATTAACTGGAGCTAATGCTTTCGGAACATCAGGTAATACGGCCTTCAGTCTGGTCCCAAAACCTCCCGCTAAGATTAACATTTTTTTCAATTACTTATCGCCCTTTAGATTATAGATATTTCTTAATATCGGACAAATGATTAACCACCTTATTTGCAGAAGTTTGGGTTATACTTATCCGGTCTTTAATACTAAATAAAATGTTACATCCTAATCCAGCATTTTTACCCGCTAAGATATCCGTTTCTCTATCACCAACCAGAAAACTAGAGGAAAGATCTAAATTAAAATCAGTTTTAGCCTCTAGAATCATGCCAGGATTTGGCTTTCGCCTTAAATCATCTTTTTTATATTTCCCAAAAGCCATTGTAGGATGGCTTGCACAATAATAAACTTTAGAAATTGGTGCATTCCGTTGATCGAACTCTTCACACATCCATGAGGTAAGCCTCTTAAAATCTGACTTAGTATATAGATTTCTACCAATACCCGCCTGATTAGTTACTACTAATATCAAATAACCTTTAGAATGAGCATAATTGACCAATTCAAAAATTCCATCGATGAAATCGAAATTCTCAAAAGAGTGTACGTAACCATAATCACAATTTATTACACCATCGCGATCTAAAAAAAGAGCCTTATTTAACATTCAAACATATTGTTATTATTAAGTCCTTTCACATCAACTAAGATAATTTTTGTCTTTATTATCGCTTTTACAAATTCAATACATTACATAATACTACAAATTAAAATAATCATTAAGAGTTAAAATAATACAAAAATCTCCAAACATGTAATTAGATACTTTTAAAAATGATTTAGAAAAAGTTTAAACCCAAAATAAATTTCTTCTAGTAATTGCTAAATTAACTTTCCAATTGGTTTTTAAAAACAGCTAAATCCGCCTCTTTTTCTAAGGATTCTATTTCCACACGAAGTTCTTCAAACTCCTTTCGTTTTCGGTTTATAAAACGATGAGTTAGATATGACTTTTCACGGATACCTTTTGCGGTCAGAAGATAAGTGTAAGAACCTTTATTCGGATTATTTGTAAAATTTTCAAGCTTAACAAAACCTTTATCCAAAAGAGCTCTTAGTACATAATAAGCGGAGCCATGAGAAATTCCAATTAACTTTGCTATCTTCCTCGAAGACAATTTCGGGTTGTTTTCCAAAAGGCGCATCACACGAAACCTTGCGGTTTCTTGTTGCTCACGTCTACGACTGGCCATTGAAGGATTCTCCAAAAGCTACCGCACAGGGCCTCGCTTTAAAGCAATGCCCACGACTTATTACATTCAGTATCATATTTAACAAAGTCATTTGCTCAAATTTGAACACTATAGCACTAAAATTATAACGCAACCTCTAACTTAAGCCTGCCTTTAGTTGAAATAATTCTATATAACTAATTGTTTTATAGAATTATGTCTCCGAAACACAAAACATAGTAATTAACTAATATTTAAAGAATTTCACTCAGGACTAAACCTTTTCGTAAAAATCAAAATGACCACCACAATTGTAGGTTAATGCATTGTTTCAATAACTGCTTTAGATATTTAAGAATTGAACAAATGTATTAGCTTGGTTACTTCTGAAACCTTGTCATCAACCAATCTTGCACTACCCTTGCACTCGATGTTCAACCTTAGCAAAGCCTCCGTATTAGATCTTCTTAAAGTCAATCTCCAATCCTCAAATTCCAAATTAAGACCATCTAGATAGCTAGAACGTATGTTAAAATTACTATACTCCCTTTCTACTAACTTTATAATATTATCCGGGTCTTTGACACTAAAATTAATCTCTTTACTGCTTGGAAACTTAATATATCTCCTGTGAACCAACATACCTAAGGAATAATCAGAATCGGAAACCAATTTGAAAATAAGCAACCACGGGATCATCCCGCTGTCACAATAAGCGAAGTCTCTAAAATAATGATGGGCTGATAATTCTCCTCCGTATACTGCCTGATTTTTGCGCATGGCTTCTTTGATAAAAGCATGACCAGTTTTGGATTGCACACAAACCCCATCATGTTTTTTAACTACATCCTCGATGTTCCAAATCACTCTAGGATCATGCACAATTTTAACATTCTTTTTTTTATCTAAAAATACCTGAGCCAAAAGCCCAACAATATACTCCCCCGACACAAAAACTCCATTCTCATCAAAAAAGAAACAACGGTCAAAATCACCATCAAATGCGATCCCAAAGTCAGCTCTATTCTTCAAAATTTCATTTTTCATAGGTGCATGATTTTCAATTAACATTGGATTAGGAATGCCATTTGGAAAACTGCTATCAGGCTCATGATTCATTCGTACAAAGTTTATTAACGGATTTTCTCTTAACAATACATCAGCAATCGCGTCGAAAGTCGGCCCAGCAGCGCCATTTCCAGAATTCACAATTACTTTTAGCGGTCTGATATTATTTAAATTCGCTATACTTAAGACTTTTTTAACATAAGCCTTTCGAGCCTCAGAAGAAATATCATTAACTAAACCCTTGGTCTTATTAATTTTCCAATCATTTAATTCCGCAAGCCTCTTAATAACTTGAAAATCACTTTTATCATCAAATGGTCGGGAACATGACTTTACGAATTTTAACCCATTATAATTAATGGGATTGTGCGATGCTGTTATCGTCACGCCCACATCGGCACAAAACTCTGTTACCGCCCAATACATCTCCTCTGTTCCAGATAAACCAATATCAAGCACACAGGTTCCAGCATCAGTAACACCCAACATCAAAGCTTCTGCCAATTCAGGAGAGCTTTGTCTAGCATCACGCCCAACAATCATAGTTTTAGCACCCAAGTGTTGAGCAATTGCTCTTCCTATTCGATATGCAATGGAATTATCAAAATTTATTCCCAATTTTCCTCTAACATCATAGGTTTTAAAACACGTTAAAGGCCCGTTAGTCTCTTTTGAAATATTCAATCTAAATCTCGATAAATTTGCTTCCGTTTAGGACTAGAAATCTATTTCTGGTCGATAAGAAATTGCCTGCCATCAAACCCTAAGTCAATGGAAATTATGATTTACCTAAATCTTAGGCCTCTAAATTACTGATTTATCCCAATATCTAGTTTCATTATCTAATAATTAAACAAAAAAAAAGCTTAAGCTCAAAAAATAATACAAAATTTAAATGGTTATTTTTCCTTATCCGATAAAAATCTTCTAAAACCTATAAACTGTTGAACTCTTATCTTTCCAATTGAAATACTTTACACTATTGATGAGTTGATATTTAAAAAATAAGCTACAGAAAAGTTTAATGGAAGAAAATAAGCACTTAGACGAGGAAGTAGACTTGCGAGAGTTAACTTCAGTTCTATGGAGAGGACGATACTTTATTATTATTCTTACAATAATCAGTTTTGCCGCTGGCTCTTTGTATTTGAGAAACGCGGACCTCAAATACAATGTATCAATCCTATTAGCTCCGACCAACCAAGAAGAAACGCAAGCTAATTTTGGGAATTTTGGAAACTTAGCAGCATTAGCTGGGATTTCCCTACCATCTAGCAATCATTCTGATCTTATTAAATTTGAGTTGATGCTAAAAACACGGGAACTGTCTTCCCAAATTTTTGAGGATAAAAATCTAATAAGAGAATTATTCAGTGGCGAATGGAATGATCAAGAGCAATTATTTATTGAACCAAAAACAACTTTGAAAACTGCAATAAAAAATAACATTAGAGTTGTACTCACTGGCAAACAGCCAAAAGAATATCTAAGCCCAAACCCGGCTCGACTATCAGAATTCATAAAAAGAAGAATCCGAATAACACGAAACAAGAATACACAATTCATAAGCATGAGCGCAGAAAGCTCGAACCCGGAATTATATCAAAGACTAATCATGAATATGATATACACTACGGATGCTCTAATTAAGAAAAGCTTTATGAGCCAATCAAAAGATGCTGTGAGTTTCTACCAAAACAAAATATCCAAGGCACGTTCAAAAGAGCACAGGGAAATATTAGCAGCTCTTATTGCGAAAGAAGAAAAGAAATTATTATTAGCGAGCCGTGAAGGTCCGTTTGTGGTTGAGATATTAACTGGTCCAAACATATCATTGCAACCAACCTCCCCTAAAATAAGTATAACTCTTTTATTGAGTATTGTTTTGGGGTTCTTTTTCTCGTCTGGAATTTTGCTAATCCGAAATTTTTTGAATAAAAATCATTAATGTACAGCGAAAATTGTGAAATTAAATCTTGGATTGTGGCCAAGATAAAACCGAATAAAGATGAAATTGCCATTACAAATCTTTCACGACAAAATTTTGAAGTTTTTCAGCCTAAATTTAACACCATATCAAAAGAGCGTAATAAATTTAAGGAAGTTACCAAAACAGTGTTTCTCAGTTACATATTTATAGCTGTAAATCTTGAAGAAAAAAATTGGCA
>Ga0055584_100000189_pt1 | contig 58541 bp, 51 predicted proteins | sample OSDHelmetaG_FD_58716 | JGI IMG/M metagenome (GOLD analysis project Ga0055584, IMG submission 58716) | Pelagic marine sediment microbial communities from the LTER site Helgoland, North Sea, for post-phytoplankton bloom and carbon turnover... | ecosystem: Environmental > Aquatic > Marine >... | reverse complement strand
AGGAAAGGCCAACCATGAACTAACATTCTAACCGGACCAATCAGGTGGGGCTGGTCAAAAAAATACTAGAATACTAACGATTAATGATATTCGGCGAGTGACTCTTAATCAGCAAGTCCACGGTTCGAGTCCGTGTGCGCCCACCATTCAATCCCTGGATTACTCACGCATTTGATTGCGCCAAGTGGTTTGCACAAAAAAAGGGACGCCGAAGCGTCCCCTTTTGGCTCGAGTTTTCGTTATCTACTCCGCAGCCACCGGCAGCTCATTTTCTTCCATTAGCTTCAACAGCTTTGGCGGGGACATGGGCAATGATTTTGGGCGTACGCCAATGGCGTTTCCGATGGCGTTTCCGACGGCGGCCATAGTGGGGGTCAGCGGTACTTCGCCGACGCCCCGCACACCGTAAGGGTGATTTGGGTTGGGCACTTCGATGATGACCGCATCGATCATCGGAAGGTCCGAGGCGACCGGCATGCGATAGTCCAAAAAGCTAGGATTCTCCATCACGCCTTTGTCGTTATAGATATATTCCTCATTCAGCGCCCAGCCGATACCTTGCACTGCGGCCCCTTGGTACTGACCTTCCACCTGATGAGGGTGGATGGCTTTGCCGCAATCTTCGATTACTGCGTAGCGAAGAATTTTTGTGAAGCCAGTTTGCGGGTCCACATCGATATCGCAAATATGGATAGCAAAGCCGGGTCCGGCACCCTTGGCGACGATTTCTGCGTGCCCGGCAATGGCGCCTCCTTGGCTCGCGGCTTTGCCGCAAATGTCGGCAAGTGTAAGCGGTTCGAAATCACCCGCATTAGCACCAGCGGGCCGCACGACGCCGTCTTCATAGGCCACACTGTCCGCATCGATGCCCCAGGTATCTGCGGCGCGCTTGCAGACGGTGGCAATGCATTTGCGTGTACATTCAATGACCGCGAGGCCAGATGAGAACGTCACGCGGCTGCCGGCGGAAGAATGGTTGTAGCCAAGCGCCGATGTGTCTGCGAGCCTGGTGCGAACGCGGCCCGGGTCAATGCCGAGCTCTTCGGCGACCATGAGGCTCATGGAAATCCGGGAGCCGGCAACGTCGGGCGTTCCCAACATCACATTGACGGTGCCGTCAGACGATAGATTGACCGACGCGGTGGTCTCGCCGCCGCGGTTGAACCAGAAGCCAGCCGCAACACCGCGGCCTTGGTTGGGCCCAAGTGGTGCGGAATACTGCGGATGCTTCTTGGCAGCCTCAATCACGTCCACGAACCCAATGGGCCCGAAAGTTTCGCCATGAAGATTCTTAAAGCCTTCGGCTGCCGCATTTTTGAGGCGGAGGTCCAGCGGGTCGATACCGCTTTGCTTCGACAGTGTGTCGATGACCCCCTCAACCGCGAAACAGGTCTGCGGCACGTTGGGCGCGCGAAACGCATTCACTTTTGGACGATTTGATGCCACCTCGAACCCGAATGTGTGAACATTGGGAGTGCTGTAGCGGCACAGCATGCCGGTTAGCGCATTTACCAAACCCGCGCCAGCAAAGGCACCGGACTGCATATAGACTTCACCTTCCGCGGCGGTAAACTTGCCGTCCTTGGTCATGCCAATTTTAACACGGGTGTGGATGCCCGAAACCGGGCCGGTCGAGCGCAGCACTTCACCTCGTGTAAGGACGATCTTAACCGGTCGCTGAGCCTTTCGGGACAAGACAACCGCCAATGGATCGGCATAGAAACTGGTCTTGCCGCCGAAGGCGCCGCCCAGTTCAGATGGCGTAACTTTAATGCGGGAAACCTCCATTTTGAGAATTTCCGACATGCGCAGACGAAAAACCCAAGGAGATTGCGTGCAGGTCCAGAGTTCTGCCTGTCCGTCTTCGGTGTAGTTGGCGACGCAAGCCTGCGGCTCGATATACCCTTGATGCATGGGCTGGGTGACGTATTCGTCTTCGACGATGAAATCCGCTTCAGCGAAACCGGCCTCTACGTCGCCCATTTTCCATTCGCCACGCTCAGTAATGTTGGTGTCGTAGTCGATTTCCATGCCTTTTGGGCGACGACCGGGATGCAAAATGGGGGCGTCTTTGGCTGCGGCCTCTTTGGCGTCGATTACGTGCGGGAGAACCTTGTATTCAACGTCGATCAGTTTTAACGCTTCCTTGGCAGCGGCTTCCGACGTCGCGGCAACCGCGGCAACCGCGTGACCGTCATAGAGCGCTTTCCCGCGCGCCATGCAGTTGGTGCTGATGTCGGCAAACATACCGTTGCCAATATCAGGGAAATCCGCACTGGTGCACACGGCTTTGACACCCTTTACGGTCTCGGCCTTTGAGGTGTCGATGGAGATGATTTCCGCGTGTGCATGGGGACTACGAAGCACTTTGCCCACCAGCATGCCCGGCAGATGTGTGTCGGCGCCAAAGACAGCGCGCCCGGTTACTTTGTCCGTGCCGTCTTGCTTGATGGGGGTGGTGCCGACAAAACGGTGCTCTTTCGGAATATAGCGTTGGTCAAAACTATCGTCTGGCATGTCTAATTCCCTCTCATTTCTTCAGCCGCGTCCATTACGGCGCGAATAATTTTGTCGTAGCCGGTGCAGCGACAGAGATTGCCTGCAAGCCAGAAGCGCCATTCGGTTTCTGTCGGGTTTGGGTTTTTATCCAGCAGTGCTTTCGCGGTGACCAGAAATCCCGGTGTGCAGATACCGCACTGGGATCCGTTATGTTCGAGGAACTTTCTTTGCAACGGGTGAAGTTCATTGCCCTGCGCCATGCCTTCGATGGTTTCGATGTCGGCACCATCCGCTTCTACGGCCATGACAAGGCAAGCACATGTCAGACGGCCGTCCAACATAATGCTGCATGCGCCGCAGTCGCCGGTACCGCAGCCTTCTTTGGTGCCGGTCATAAATAAATCGTCGCGGATAAAGCTCAGTAGAGATTGGCCCGGTGCGGCGAGGCCTTCATATTCATCGCCGTTCACGGTCGTGGTGATATGTGTCTTCGCCATTAGCTTTGCCTCGCACGTTCATAGGCGTCTCGAGCAACCCGCTCGGCGAGGACGCCTGTCACTTTAATACGGAATTCAACGGTGCCGCGTTTATCGTCAATGGGATTACAGGCCGCGCTGGCTGCGGCTGATAATTTAGCAACCGCATCATCCTCTAGCTTGGTGCCGATGATCGCCTCGGCGCATTCCTGAACCAGCAGCTGTGTCGGCGCCACGGCGCCCAGTGCTACGCGGGCATCGGTGATGGTGTCGTCTTTGTCGACGGTGAGGCAGACGCCAACACCGACCACGGCGATGTCCATTTCCGTGCGTGGAATAAACCGTTGATAGGCATCTCCAGTGCGATCCGGTTTCTTCGGGAAATCGAATGAAACGACGAATTCGCCTTTCCCAAGCGAGGTTTGTCCTGGCCCGGTGACGATATCACCAACCGGCACTTGTCGCTCTCCCTTGGGGCCTGCGACATTGCAGATGACCCCGGCTGCGATTAGCGGCGGAACACTATCGGCGGCAGGCGAAGCATTGCAAAGGTTTCCGCCCATGGAGGCGCGGCCTTTGACTTGGACAGACCCGATAAGTTTGACCCCGTCGATCACCCCCGGCCAATCTTTATTAAATTCTTCGTGCTCCACCAAACCCATGCCATTGACGGCGGCACCAATGCGCCAGGCGCCATCAATTTTCTCAATGGCTTGTGTTTCGGGGATGTTTTTAATGTCGACGACCAGATCAAGGTCGACCATGTCGTAATGAAGTTGCACCATGATGTCGGTGCCACCCGCAAAGACGCGTGTTTCGCCATCGGCACCGGCCAATAAGGCCACCGCAGCGTCTACCGCCTCAGGCGATTCAAACCGCATTTCACCCATATTTATGTCTCTCCCCTAGGGGCCCGGAACCGCCCCACTATATTGCTTGTTGCCGCTATTTTTACAAACTCAGCGGGACTTGTCACGAGAGGGCGGCATGTCTTGCAATACGCAAAGATGTAGCCATTTAAAGCCGGAAAGAAGGATCGTCCCTGTCAGCCTGACGTACGAAGGCCGCCCATTCATCCTGCCCCAAGGGACGCGCTTTCCAGCGTTTCTTGTATTGCTCATAGGTGTTTTCGCACACTTCTTTCGGCACTTCTTGAAATTCGGCACCGCCCATCATCAATTTAGTTTGCACGCGGCAGGTATCGACGAGGCGGTCCATTATGGCGAATGTTTCTGCGATCGAGCGGGCTATTGTCAGCAGGCCATGATTGCGCATGATCATGCAGTTTTTCTCGCCCAATTCTTCGGCGATCAAGGGGCCCTCTTCTTCGGCCTGTGCCAGACCTTCGTAGTCGTGGTAGGCGATCTGCCCGTAGAGAGCGAGGCTCTCCTGATTGATGAATTTAAGGCCGCCTATAGAGGCCGATACGGCAACGCTGGAATCCTCGTGAATATGAAGAGAAGCGCCACGGTCCGGTTTAAGCCGCAAAAGCGCGCTGTGGAAATTCAGTCCCGCAGGGCCTGGTGGCAGTTCGGATTCGGTAAGTTGATTGCCGTCGAAATCGAACTTAATGAAATCGCTGGCCGTTAGCTCACACCATAACAAGCCGCGCGGATTGATGAGAATATGATCGGGTTCGTCTGGGACACGCGCAACGAAGTGGTTGCGGATCGACTTATTCCAGCCGAATTTGTAAGCAATTCGGCAACCTGCGGCGAGATCGACACGGGTTTGCCATTCGGTCTCACTAACTTGCCCTTTGAGCGAGTTGTGATTGCGATCCGTTATTGTAGCTGCTTCCGCCATGATGCTTCCTCCTAGAATTTATGTTTTGCCTATTATAACACCGCAAAGGGGCTTGGTCAGACCAAACGATCAGACCAAACGAAAGGTGCTTTCGGCAATGACTTTCTCTTCGTCGGTGGGGACAACGTAGACATCGACCGCGCTGTCCGCTGCACTGACCCGTGCTGCGTTTGCTTCGTTATTCTTATGGTCTATGCGAGCTCCTAGCCACTCCAGACCCTTTACGATACGGGCGCGGATATCAGGCGCATTTTCGCCGATCCCGGCGGTGAATATTATCGCATCAATACCCCCCAAATCAGCGATAAGGGCAGCCATTTCGCGAACCGCCCGAAAGACGAACAAGTCGACGGCCTCTTTTGCATGCGGGCTATTGCTTTCGCTCAATTCGCGCATATCGCTGGAAAGCCCGGAGACGCCTAACAGCCCCGATTGGTCGTTTAGAAGGGTTGAGATTTCATCCGGCGACATTTTCCTGTCTTGTAATAAATGTAGCAGAATGCCCGCATCCAACGTGCCCGGGCGCTTGCCCATCACGAGCCCATCCATGACCGTAAATCCCATGGTAGTATTGACGCTTTGCCGCTCTCGCATGGCGCACAGACTGGCACCATGGCCTAGATGAGCGACGATGATGCGGCCGTCCGCTTTGTCGCCGGCAATCTCTGGCAATACCGAGGCGATGTATTCATAGGACAAGCCATGGAAACCGTAGAGCAGAATACCGTCATCGGTGAGCGCGCGGGGAAGGGCGGTGATTTGCGCAAGGCGTGGCTGTGTGCGGTGGAACCCGGTATCGAAGCAGGCCACCTGCGGCAAACCGGGTCGCGCCATCATAATCGCGGTGACACCTTTGAGGTTTTCCGGCTGATGGTTGGGGGCAAGGGGAATGAAATCATCCAGCTCGTCGATCACCGTATCATCAATGAGAACTGGTTTGCTGAAGTCACGGCCGCCATGGACGATGCGATGACCGGCGGCAATGAGTGTGCTGCTTTCGGACTGTTCCAGCCAATCCAGAAGGTTCGCTATTAAATCACCATGCTCGTCTTCATTTTGGGTGGGGCGCACAAAATCTGCTTCGACCCGCTCGCCATCGACGAACAACCTTGGCGTTGAATGCATGTTTTCAATTTTGCCCCGACAAAGCGCTTTTAAACCGTCCCCCTCTTTTGCGAACAACGCAAATTTGACGGAAGAGGAACCTGTGTTCAGCGCTAAAACGGACGAAGTCATTCCGGGCTCCTTATTGGTTTGCGGCTTGTCGCCAAACGGGAATGAGGTCTTCGCGTAATACGTCTTCCCAAGATAGGCGCTTTGTTTCCACATCTTTGCGCGCCGCCGCACCAATGCGCGCTAGCTTTGCCGGGTCGTTGAGCAATTCATCGATCATGGTGGCCCAATGGGTAGGAGAGCCGTCCTCAACAATGATGCCGTCGTTATCGGGTTTGCTCACGTAGATGTTGCCGCCGCCAGGTGCCACCATGATGGCTGTGCCACAGGCTTTTGCTTCAAGCACCGCGTTGGGCCAAACTTCCAAGGTTGACGGAAATACGAATAAATCGGATGAGGCGTTTAAATGCGCCACTTGTTGCGGGCTGAGTGTGCCGGCAAAACTCACATGACCGCCCAGCATTTCTTCAATTTCTTCCTGAAGATAGCCCTTGCCTGCCAGGATCAAGTGAAGCTCCTGACCGTGATCCAAAAGGTGTTTTGCGGCGTGTGCCAAGGTCATGACATTCTTACTACCGTCAAGACGGCCGACGAAGGCGATCAATGGAACGTCGTCAGGAATTCCATATTGCGTTCGAAGCTTATTTGCATCGCTTTTGTTTGGATGAAAGAGGGTTCTGTCGATGCCGCGCCGGAGCGGTGTACAGGGCAAGCCGTCCGGGACATGGGCCGTAAGTTCATCATTCTCAGAGGCCAACACCGCAGAGCAATTGGCTAAATGTTTTCTCAACGACTTTTCCATATAGCGGGAAAACCGATCGGGCAGAGCGGCCCTATTGATCAACAGACGCGAAATAAAACTGTCTCCGAATGTGCGCCGGATGGCGCGGTCCGAATAAACCTTCGTGAAGCCCGGTGTGTTGGTATGGAGCGAGTTTACCAGTGGGATACCCCGTTGGCGGGCAAATTCGGCAGCGGTATGGGCGTAGGCGAAGTAGCCGTCCGTCGTGTGAATCACATCGTAATTCTCTAAATAGCACTTGAGGCGGCGATGATTTCGCGCCAGGTCCGTGTAGTCCGCGAGATTGCGCAGAAAGAACAATCGTTCGCTGCTAAAGACGGGTTTTAGCGTTACAATTCTGGATTTTGGCCCTAGAGGAATGGTCTCTTCGACCGAGCCCTGGAAATGCACTGTCAGGTCAATATTCTCGTCGATACCGACTGATGCTTCAGCGAACCGTTCCCAACATTTAACGTGTCCGCCGGCATGCGGACCTCGGCCCAGATCCACCAGGATCCCTACTTTCAGCATGCTAACTCCCAGGGCCAAAAGGTGTATGATTTATGGCGCGATGCTAACAGATCGGTGAAGCAACGTCGATTGGCCGGCCCTGTCATTTCGGCATTTCTATAGATGATAGATACTGTAAGAGAGAGCAAGTTTAAGCCTTCCTTGACGCGGTAATTCGGTCATGCGAGGCAAGACCTCTAATCACAGATGTAGAAGCAATGGCTAACAGTAAGACCAGTATCGATAGTTTGTTGGAAAAGGGCGTCGACCTGATGCGCCAAGGTGCATTCGCAGATGCAGAAAAGATTTTCCAGAAAATTTTAGTGAAGTCGCCCGAGGAGCCAACCGCATTGGAAGCTCTTGCGGTGATCTTGATGGAACAAGGCAATTTGTCGGCGGCCATTGAGAAATTTAACCAGGCGCTTCAAAGCGGCAGCGAACGCCCTGATTTACACTACAATTTGGGCAATGCATATGCGGCGGGGGGTCGGTTTTCCGAGGCGGAAACGGCGTATCGCCGCGCGGTCGCACTTGAAGATGGATTTATCGAGGCATGGTTCAATTTGGCGGAAGTGCTGGAAAAGCTCGACCGTTTAGAAGAATCCATCACTGCCTATGAAAAGGTGTTGGAGCTGGATTCTGATCTGGCGCCGGGGCTCACCAATCTTGGGTGTGTTTTAACCGAAGCGGGACGGCTTGATGAGGCAATCGCCGCGTTTGAGAAATCTATTGAACTAGAGCCTGCTTTTCCGCCGACCCATACCAACCTTGGCAATGCGCATAAATATGCAGGCGCATTGGAGGCGGCAATCGCTGCCCACCGTGAGGCCATCCGATTGGCTCCGGGTTATGCGGATGCCCACTACAACCTGGGAACAGCCTTGTCCATGGCCGGCGAATTCGTCGAGGCGGAAAAAACGTTTCATTCGGCTTTAAAGTTTGGTCCGTCCCTTAGCCGCGCCAAGCTGGCGTTAGGGGCTGCTCAAATTGGGTTGGGGAAGGCCGAGGCGGCGATTGGATTGTGCGACGCAGCTTCCCCTGATGATTGTGAGATGTTGGCGTTGAAACCCTTCGCGTTGGCCGCGCATGGTTTGGGAGATGAGGCGCGGTCCTTTGCCGACTATGACCGATTTGTGGATATGTCCGCATTATCCGTTCCATCGGGCTATGAGTCTCTGGATGCATTCAATGACCGCTTGGTCGACCATATTTTGGAACATCCCTCGCTGGCGCATGCGCCCACAAGCCACGCCACGGTAAACGGCAAGCACACGGGTAATTTGTTGGTAGAACCGAAGGGGCCGTTCGCGGATTTCGAGGAAGTGCTTTGGCAGGCCGTGGGGGCCTATCAAACAGGACTTTCCCAATCGGCGGGCCACCCGTTTCGTGGTGATCGAGAATTGGCGGAGTTGGTGGTTTGGGCCATTGTGATGGAGAGTGAAGGCCACCAAGTGCCGCATATCCACCCGACCGGCTGGATCAGCGGTGTCTATTATCCGCGATTGCCGGCCTTCGAAGCGGCGGCTAGAGAGGACGCCGCCGCCGGTTGTCTCGAATTCGGTGCGCCGCCGCCTGATATTCCTTTTGCCGGAGAACCGCATCTAAAAACCGTTCGGCCAGAGGAGGGGAAACTTGTTCTTTTCCCGTCATATTTTTACCATCGAACTATTCCATTTGAGGCCGAGACGGCACGGGTGAGCATCGCGTTCGATTTCCGTCCGGCCGCTACATAGAACTGAAGGATACACGATGTACGAACTCTTGAAGGGCATGCGTGTTGTCGAAGTGTCGGCCTTTATCGCCGCGCCCTATGCGGGCCTCAGTCTTGCTCAAATGGGCGCCGACGTTATCCGAATCGATCCCATTGGTGGCGGTTTGGATTATCGGCGTTGGCCGGTCACTGAAGAAGGAAGCAGCCTGTACTGGGCCGGGCTCAATAAGGGTAAAAGATCCATTGCGTTGAATGTACGTGAAGACGAAGGGCGCGAAATTGCCCACGCCTTGATGACTGAACCGGGGCCGCAAAAGGGTATGGTAATTACCAATTTGCCGCCGCGGGGATGGTTGGCTTATGAGACCATTAAAGCAAAACGCGAAGACCTGATCATGGTCAGTATCGTTGGTAACCGGGATGGATCGGTGGCGCTCGATTACACGGTCAATGCGGCGGCGGGGTTTCCATTGGTCACCGGGCCGGTGGACCATGAAGGCCCAGTTAACCACGTTATGCCGGTTTGGGATGTGGTCGCGGGCTTATCAGCAGTCCAAGGCTTGATGGCGGCCGAGCGGAAGCGCCAGGAGACCGGAGAAGGCGAGTTCGTTCAACTTGCCCTGTCGGACACCGCCTTCGCGACACTCAGTCATCTTGGCTATGTTGCGGAAGCAGAAATAAAGGGCGAAAACCGACCGAAGACGGGTAACCATGTGTTCGGTACCTATGCGCAAGATTTTGGCACTTCGGACGGCAAACGCGTCATGGTGACAGCCTTTACGCCCCGCCATTGGCAGGTGTTGGTCGATGCGACCGGTACCGCCGATGCAATGGCGGTAATCGAACAAGAACAAAACTGCGATTTAAGGCGTGAAGAAAACCGTTATGCGGCCCGCGTCCCTATCACGGACGCTCTTAGGGTTTGGTTTGAAGTCCATTCGTTCGATCAGGTCAAATCGGCGTTGGACGAAGCCGGCGCGTGTTGGGGGCCGTATCAATCGGTGACCGAGGCAGTGGCCAACGACCCGCGGCTATCCACCGAAAGTCCATTGTTCGATGAAATCGATCAACCGGGTATTGGGCGGTATCGCGCGGCTGGCGCCATGATGGATTTTGCCGGCGTGGATCGGGTGCCGGTTCGTCCCGCACCGGTCCTCGGTCAGGATACGGATCAAGTGTTGTCCGAAATTTTAGGTTTGAGCGATGGCGAATTGGGACGGTTGCACGATCAGGGCATTATTGGGAGTGCCGTGCCCTAAGGCATTCAGCGTTTGAGAAGCGATTTTCGGAACTTGGAACGGAGAACGCGTGCCTTGTAGGCGGTTACATTCGTCGCTCTTGCGATAGGTTTTCGGCTAATAGGTGGTCTTTTCAATCGTGGCGAATTTCCCCGTGACGGGGGGGTAGCGCGAGTTGCCTGAAATTTCCGAGCAGTGAATGTGGAGACACGGGCCGGTGTCAGTTCGTTTAGACGTTGGGCCCTTTGTTCCGAGGACCGATCAGGCCGGGCTGCTTTGCTAGGCGCTTCGTTAATACGCCGCGCAGTGCTGGCCAGATTGGGTGTTCGTATCGTGCGGACCACGCCTGATTGGTTCCTAAGGGCGACGATACCGCGGCGCAGAATAACGGTCGTGGCGCGGTCTTTATCTACAAGCACATCGAATATGGTGCCTCGTATGCCAATTGTGGCTGTGGGGGTTTGGACCGCGTAGGCCGATTTCGGCTGAACGCCGGAGAAGAACCGTGCCACCCCGGTGGTTAATGTACTGAGGAATTTCCCCCCCGCATTAGGTTGAAATACCAGCTCGTCCAGCCGTAAGTGCGAGTTGGGGCCCAATGTCATAACGGTTTGATCGATAAACAACAGCTCGACGATACCGTCAGTGCCGGTTTGGATAGTATCGTTTTGATGGAGTGGGGTGCCGATTGCCAGCGCATGCACTGAGCCGTCTATTTTTTGAGCGGTAATGGTGCCCCGCGCCACTGCGGTGGTACCGATAATAGATTGCGCGTGCACTTGCCCGGCGCTGAATGCACTTACAACCAGCGCTAAGGTGACAAAAAAGGCGTGGCGGCTCAGTAATCCCATTTTACATTTAGGCCCGCGCTATGGCTTTCATAGCGTTGGGTAGAATCATTCGAATAATTCTTTTCGTATGCATAACGCGCGATGAGATCAATGCTGTCGAGGATGAACCCTTTGTATGTCAGAGTTGGACCGGTCGAGAGGTTGAAGTCTCGGCGGGTACCGCCCGGAACGGTGTCTTCGCTACCATCGTACAAGCGGCTAAAAAATGACACATCAGCTGCAAACAATAGTTTGGCTATAACCGGTATCTCATATTGTGCGGAGATTGCCGGTTGGAGATAACGAAAACGATCTTGGTCTGCATTGTTGTAGGCAAGGCCCGGCGTCAGGAAAAAGTAATCGTCTTTGCGGATGAGATTATAGAGCGCGAAAGTAGCGGAAAACTCTGCTTGCGCTGCATCTCTTCCCTCAAAGTCCGATGAAAAGTTCTCGCGTCCCAATTTAAATTCAGCCGTGTTGAGCCAATGATATTGCAAGTTTTCGATCGATACAGCCGCGCCGCCTTTATGGGAGAATCGCTTGTAATCGAGGAAACTGATTTCTCCGAACGGCGTTAACGCCAGTTGCCAATCGCTGGCTAATGGAAATACGGGGCCCACTTTGAGGCTGAGGAGATTGTAATCGCTGTCGCGGTTATCGAGATAAATGTCACTATAGACGTAGAGATCCGTCCGCAACCTGAAATCGCGAATTTTACCTAACGTCCGTTCGTCGAAAACCGAACCCGACGCATTAAAAATGAAACTGTCGGAACGTGGAATAATGTCTGGTCTGCCGCTGGCGCTAGTGTCGTAGCGAAAACCGCCATCTAGAGAGAACACCGTTTCGGAACCGCTGGCAGCGGCAGCGTCTTTGCGGTTGTCTACATCGTCTTTGGAGCGCAGTAACAGTCCTTTGGTCGCGTCTGGACCGAGAACCGCTGCAATTCGTTCCAGGCCTTGCAGGGCCGCCGTGTTATTGGGGTCGATGCGGAGCGCGCGCTGATAGGCAGTTAAAGCCTTGCGGGGGGCGCCTTCCGCTTCCGCTAATTGAGCGTAGCGTAGGTTGAGGGCGATATTGCCTGGGTCTTTCAGCAGTTCCGCGAATACCTGTCCGCTGTCTGGCGCGACGGCAACGGCTTGTTGGGCAGCTTGGCCGTAAAAAGCATTGTAGGCGCGCACATAGTCTTCGTGGGTGGCGACAGCATATTTGTAATAGGAATCAATCAGGTCAGGCCGATTGGTGAGCAGCGAACGTTCGTAATTCGCACGCGCGGACTGGGCGAGATTGTAATAGTACAGCGGCAGGTCTCGCGCTTGGGCATATCCAAGCCACGCCACCATAAATATGAATATCGCGGAAATAAACCGGCACCTTTTCCACACGGTACTTAAACGTGCCGGCGACCCTCGCGAAGGTACGCCCTTACCTGTCATTTTCTTTTCTTATTCTTTTTGTTCGGTATCCGCGTCCGCCGTTTATTCGCCTTGGCTCCCAAGAAAAGGCGCGAAACGTGTCAAACGCGATTCACCGTCGGTCACTTTAGACCTAGTAGACGGTTGGCTCAAGCGTATTTGATAAAATTTATTTCTATTTTTAATGGATTACTCGCCTCTGGCAGGCGAATAAAACCCTTATTATTTCGATACTTAAAGGGTGTTGAGCCCAATTTCCTCATTCAGCCGCAGCACTTTGGTTCTTTGCGGCCGGATGCAACATCATGTCGGTGATTTCCCGTAAATTCGTTGCCTTTTCAAGCTTTTGTAGGCTCTCGAAGAGGGGCTTAATGGCATCTTCGCGTAATGTATGAAGCGCGCAATCTTCAAACTTTTCCCAAAGTTCGGCGTCACTCATCGGGTTGCTAAGCCCACGGCCTAAATCGACGGCGTTATAGCTGGAGTACTTTTTATCGTCATTGGTTGTCACAATGACTTCGGCGGCATGATAGGGCAGAGATTCTTCTGTCATATCCGGGTGGACGCGCGCATCGACCTTTTTCAGCAATTCGCGAACTTTCGGCTGTTCGAAGGCTTCCCGCTCGAAGTGACTTAGTTTTACGCGCCCGTCCAGCAGTGCACGGGAAACGGTGTATTGCTGGCTAAACTTGCATTGCAGCGGTGTTTGCGGGTTCGGGTTATTGGTGTGGGGCAATCGGAACGGATGGACGAGGACCTCAATCTTTTTGATCTGATCCATGTCGATATCGTTCTCGGCGCGTACGCTTAACGCCGCTTCGATGGGGGGATGGGTCGCACCACAACAGGGATGCTTTTTCAGGCCAACGCCGACGCTCACGAGATCGAAAGGGTTGCCCCAATCGGCGAGCATTTTATCCACGTTGTACGTGCCAGGGCCGTTAAAGACGTCCAAAAAGCCTTGCTTGTGTTCGAAGGCGTTGTCGTTTGAGGTAAACCCTTCTTTCGCCAGCATTGCCGCATACAGGCCGTTTCGATTGCCGTGTCCCACATGAAGCGGTTTTGTCATTGAACCGAAATTCGACTTGATGCCCGATGCCAATGAAGCGGCGATGCCGAGCGCTTTTGCTGTTTGTTCGACGGTCAATCCTAATAAACGCGAGGCGGCCGCGGTTGCGCCGAAGATGCCAAGTGTTGCGGTCGGGTGCCATCCTTTGTCGTAATGGTGCATATGAACGCCGTGGGCGATGCGTGAAATGGTTTCATTCCCCACCACATAGGCCAAAATGGCATCTTCACCGCTGATTTCGTATAGGTCGCCGAGCGCAAAAATGATCGGCATCACCATTACTGTGGGGTGCCCCCCCATCGTGATGGCCATGTCGTCAAAATCGAGCGCATGGGCGGATACTCCGTTAATCAACACCGCATCCAACGGGTTGGTGCGGTAGTCGCGTCCAAACACGGCACAGGGTCCTTCGGCACCAGCGAAGCCCGGCATTTTCTCGATGATTTTCACCATGTCTTCGGCAGCACCAACGAATGCGCAGCCAATCGCGTCCAGCATTGCCGTGCGTGCCAACGGAATGGCTTCCGCGGGCAAATCTGCAAATTGAATGGCGTGAATGCGTTCGGCTAAATCATATGAAATTGTCATCGTCGATGCTCCCAGGATCGTTTTAGTTCCGGATATCTTCCAGAAACCATTCTGACGGGATCTCATTACCGAGTCCCTGCTCTTTGCACTTAAGATACACCGCTCCGCCGCAAGATGCGAACTGCAGGCCGTTATTGCCTTGGTTTTCGTAATAGGTAATTTGGTCGTCGCTGGTGCGCCCCGGCACGTCACCGGAGATGAGGTCCGCGAAGCAGGGCAGCAAATGGTGCGCTTCCTCGCTGGGGTCCTTGAAGGGCACACGCTTTAATTCCTCGTCGGAACCCGCCACATAGCCGCCGGTGCCGCCGCCGACCGCATTCATGAAACCGTCGCCGTCGGGGAGTTTGAGTTTTTCATTACCTTGGCGGATGGCAACGTCGAAGCGCTTAATTTGATCTGGTCCGACTTCGAAGTCGTTGAGGTTGACGACGAACATACCTGGCTCCAGCCAATCAGCCTCGAAAGTGGGGATCATACTGTCCGTGCAACTGCAAACGATATCCGAGCCTTTCATGGCTTCGTGTGCTGTTTCGACCGGCGTCACTTCAATTCCAAGTTCCTCCGACATTTTTTCGGCGTAAGCGTTGCGGTTTTCCGGCTTACGGCTGAACACTTTTACGCGTTTGATATCGCGTACGCATTTGATGGCTTCTAAATATGTATGCGCCATGCCGCCGGAGCCGATCATGCCGAGCGTTTCAGAATTTTCACGCGAGAGATATTTGGCGCCGATGGCTGCCGCCCCGCCGACCCGCATATGCTGCAGGATGCCGTCATTCATAATGGCCAACGGTTCACCATTCTCGGTGCTGAATAAATAGACCAGGCCGCAATAGGTATCCGGTTCGACGCAGAATTTGCTCTGATTGACCACTTCACCTTTTTCATTTTTTGGCCAGCTCATAATGTCTGATTTGATGCGACTGGCGAAAAAGCCGTTGCACGCGCCTTCGGTGGACCCCCAACGGAAGTAACTGTCTTCCCACTGGCTCGGTGCATAGACATCGATCCGGGGCCGCAAGACCGACGCGCGCGACGCAAGACCGCGAAAGGCCGCTTCCTGCACGTCGATACAGGTTTGCATGTCGAGAGTTTGTTCAACGATTTTGTTATTGATGATGAGCATTGTTTTCCTCTGGAGTGTCTTTAAGGCGTGCGCAATTGAGTGCGCGCCGGATTTGTGTATGCTTTCAGCTGCATTATGCCAGGAAAATCTGAAGCGAGGGAGCTATGAACATAGAGGTTGTTCCGTTGGGCGCTGGATTGGGCGCGGAGGTGAGGGGACTCGATATTGGTCAGCCATTGGATGAGCCGACAGTTGCTGCTCTACGCGCGGCCTGGCTGGACCATTGCGTGCTTTTGTTTCGCCAGCAATCGCTTAACGATGATCAATTGCTCGCCTTTACAGGTCAGTTCGGCGCGTTGGAATTCCCGCCGACCAAACTTTTGGGCCTGAAGAATAAGATCAATCAGAAAGATGAAGTGCCGCCGGAAATTAACGTTATCTCAAATGTGACGGAGAACGGAATTGCCATCGGCCAATTGGGCGCCGATGAGTGCGCCTGGCATACGGATAGCGCGTTCGTTGAAATTCCCCCGGCAGCCAGCCTTCTCTACGCGCTCGAGATCCCGCCTGACGGTGGGAATACGTCTTTCTTAAATATGTACAAGGCGTGGGAAACGTTGGACCCCGAGGTGCAAAAGGTGGTGGAAGACCGTGCGGCCAAGCATGATTTTACCTATACCAGTGCGGGTCATCGGCGGAAGGATTACCCGGAGGTGACCGACCCATCGAAAGCGCCCGGGCCGACCCACCCGATTGTTCGCACCCACCCCGAGACCAAGCGGAAATGCCTCTATCTCGGTCGTCGCTTTAACAGCTACATCATGGGATTGCCGTTGGATGAAAGCGAAGAGCTGTTGGATAAAATGTGGCTCAACGCCCTGCGACCTGAATTCATGTATGAACATGTGTGGGCGGTGGGCGATTTAGTCATGTGGGATAATCGTTGCGCTATGCATCGGCGCGAGGCGTTTGATGATACGCAGCGCCGGGTCATGCATCGTTCACAGTTGCAGGGCGAGCGGCCCTATCATTAAAGGATTTTTCTGAATGACCGACGACACCATGTGCGCTGTCCTCTGCGAGGAATGGTGCGACTACGATGATTTAACGTTGACCGAAATGCCCAGGCCCGCATTGCAATCGGGCCATGCGCGCGTTGCTGTCCGCTATGCCGGTGTCAGCTTTGCGACCACGTTGGTAGTGGCGGGGAAATACCAACGCAAGCCGCCGCTGCCGTTCGCGCCGGGCACTGAGATTACCGGTGAGGTGGTCGAGGTCGCCGCCGGCGTTACCCGCTGCAAGCCGGGCGATATTGTATTCGGCGCCATTGATTGGGGCGGCTATGCGCAAGAAGCGGTCGTGCCCGCCGTCAATCTCCATGTGCTGGATGCGGGTTTGGATATGGCCGCGGCGACAGGTCTCGCGATCTCCTACCCTACCTCATATGGCGGATTGGTCTGGCGGGCGAATATTCAAGCGGGCGAGTGGTTGCTGGTGCATGGCGCTGCCGGGGGCGTGGGTCTCGCCGCTGTCGAAATCGGTGTGGCGCTGGGCGCAAAAGTGATCGGTGTCGCCAGTTCTGCAGAGAAGCGCGCGGTTGTTGAGGCACGCGGGGCTACGGCCATTGATGGCGCGGACCTGAAAAAACAAGTTATGGAAATAACGGCTGGCGGCGTCGATGTGGTTTACGACCCGGTCGGCGGCACGGTGGCACGATCTTCTATCAGCTGCCTCAAACCCGACGGACGATTAGTGACTATCGGTTATGCCGGCGGCGAAATTCCGGAAATCGGCTTTAATATTTTGCTGGTGAAGAACATCTCGGTCATGGGTTTCAACTACGGCGAATATGTAGGCTGGGGTTTGAAGGACCTACGGGATGACTACGCACCGCGCGTGGATGCGGCCCAAGCCCAGCTCCTCACTTGGTGGCGAGACGGTAAAATTCAACCGACCGTTCATGCATGCATGCCGTTGGAGAAATTCCGGGAAGCCATGGCGGAAGTGCAAAACCGCCGCGCAATTGGGCGCGTGGTGTTGGAAATTTAACCTTTTGGCTAGCCCGCCCGCGCTTCCTTAAGCGACCGAGCCAGCGTGCCGCAGAGCGGTACTGTCAGCAGTACGACGCCGGCAACGACATACATGGTGGTAGTGATGGACGTGACGTCCGCTAGGTAGCCATAGAGGAGCGGCGCGATGAGGCCACAGATAGAGCCCAGCGTGTAGATGAGCGCATAGGCGCGGGAATGTTTTTCGCCTTCGATGAGATCAGGCACTGTACCGTAAATGGCTGAAGAGGTGCCGTTCAAGAACATGCCTAGGAACGGCAATAGAAAATAGGCGTAAAGGCTGGGCGCTAGAACCACGAGGACGATCAAGCCTGCGGTCGCGAATTCGGTTAGAGCGATGGTCTTGGTTACGCCGATGCGCTCGGCGATGACGCCGACAGCAAATTTTCCACACATGCCGCCGAAAACGGTAACGAGTACCGCAGATGCGGCCCATTCGGTGGATACGCCTTTTTCGATCATCAAGAAGGCGGCAAAGGTCAGAAACCCATTCCGGGTTGAGTTATCCAATGCCGTTACGACGCCGAGCGTTAGAAACCCTTTTTGATGCTTGATACCCCAGCCCTGTACCTTCTCCTTTATGTCGTCTTTGGAAGGGATTGCGGGAGGTCCGCCGGTATAGGCCATTTTGAGAAATACGAATGTGGTCGCTGCCATAATGAGCGCGATGACGCTAAATCCGTGGACCGGCACTTGCCAAGAAAAGCCGAGCCATGCGGTGGCGACAATGGTCGTGCCTAAAAAGGCGAACTTGCCAATATCGCCGAAGGCATTGTAGGTGCCGAGCGCAGTTCGTTGTCCCTTGTCGGGATAGGCGTTGCTGATGATCGCCGAGGAGAGCGGATGCTGAAACGCGCCGCCGCAGCCGGCCAGAAAAATGAACGCCAGGATCATCCAAAAACCGTCGGCGAAACCAAGCCCGAGAAAGGCAATCCCGGCGATCACTGTGCCAATTACCAATAAAGGGCGCGCGCCGGTTTTCTCAGACAGCATGCCGATCGGAATTTGAAAAGCGGCGGTGGCGGCCTTGTGGACCGAGCGGATCAGGCCGACCTCTGCATAGGTGAGCCCGAACGCCTCGCGCAGCAGAGGCAGCAAGGCATAGAGCATGTCGACCAGCCCATCATGGAGCATATGGGCGCTGTTGCAGGTCCGCGCTGCTAGTTTTGGGTTGGTTTTAGCCATGACGCTGTATCGCACGGAGGCGGGTTTATTACAATTCTGTGGCGACTATGATGCGCTGCCTTAACCGTCGATCACCTCAGTGCGCTAATACTCGCGCTCGATTTGCGTCGTTGCGAGCCCTCCTATAGGGTGGCCCCATTGCTCAAAACGATGAATTTCCATGACGATTTCCGAACATTTCGACTCCTTTGAGGACACCGCGTCCGATGACGGCGCCTTTCTGGCCGATGTTGTCAGCGGGCTAAGCGGTCCCAGCAAGTCATTGCCATGTAAATACTTTTACGACGAAGCGGGTTCGCAATTGTTCGACCGTGTGTGCGATGCGCAGGATTATTATCCGACGCGGACAGAGACAGCGATCATGGAGGCCCATGCCGCCGACATGGCTGCCGTCATCGGACCCGGCGCAGATCTTATTGAGTATGGGAGTGGGGCGTCCAAAAAGGTGCGCATTTTACTGGATGCCTTGATTGAGCCAGTGGCCTATGTGGCGGTGGATATTTCCAAGGAGTTTTTGCTGCAATCTGCTGAAGCGCTGGCAGCTGACTACCCGGCGCTGAACCATCATGCGTTGTGCGCGGATTTTACAAAGCCGTTTTCGCTGCCGGAGGATGTCGTCGCTTCCGGGCGTCGTGCGGTCGGGTTTTTTCCCGGCTCCACGATTGGCAATTTCACGCGCGATGAGGCGGGAAAATTTCTATCCGGTTGCGTGGAAACCCTGGGTGAGGGTGGCGGATTACTGATCGGTGTCGATCTCAAGAAAGACAAAAAAATTCTTGATGCGGCCTACAATGATTCAGACGGCATTACCGAAGCGTTTAATCTGAATTTGTTGAAGCGGATAAATCGGGAGCTTGGCGGGACATTCGATCTCGACCGCTTTGCCCATCTCGCTTTCTACAATGAGGATGAGGGCCGGATCGAAATGCATTTAGAGAGCCTAACTGCGCAAACGGTTCAAGTGGGTGAGAAATCGTTTCAGTTCCGCCAAGGCGAACGCATTCACACGGAAAATTCTTATAAATATGCCATTGAGGAATTTCAGGCGCTCGCCACAGCTTCTGGGTTTTCAGCTGTGAATGTGTGGACCGATGACAATCACTTGTTCAGCGTTCACTTTTTAGAAGTGGGCTAGATTGTTTTGCTATCTCGGAGCGATTTGAGATTTTCCTCACTGTAACCGAGCCCTTTTAAAATTTCGTCCGTATGAGCGCCCAGTTCCGGCGCTGGGTTTGCCGGCGTCAGACTACCGGTCTCAAACGGCGCGTCGAGTAAGCGGAACGGGGTGCCGTCTTGCAATGTTAAATCCATGACTTTGCCGCGTTCTTTGACGAATGGATTTTCGATGGCCTCACCCACATTGAGGATCGGGGCTGCTGGCACGGTGCCGGCGAAAAGCTCCAGCCATTCCGCCGTGGTTTTAGCCGAAAGGGCATCGTCTAGGAGTGTCTGAATGTCTTTGCGGTTATCCAAACGATTTTTGAATTTGGCGTAGCGCGGATCGGTGCCCAGTTCCGATCGGCCAATTTTCTCGCAAAGTGCGGGCCAGAATTTTTCCTTATTGCACATGAGGAAAATCCAGCCGTCCTTTGTGGTGAATTGTGCGCACGGCACCAAAGACGGGTGGCCGGAGCGCGCCTCGCGGCCCTGTATATGGCCTTCGTTCAAATACCAGGTGCCGAGATAACCGAGATTGGACATGGCTAAATCAAATAAATTGGTATCGATGTTCTGGCCTTGGCCGGTTTCGCGGGCGCGAATGATGGCCGCGCAGCAGGAAAGTGCCAAGGTTTGACCGGTCATGATGTCAACGAGTGAAAGCCCCATGCGAGAGGGCAGTGTATCCGGCTCGCCGGTTAATGAAAAATAACCGGCCTCTGCCTGCATTAGGTAATCAAAGCCCGGCCAGTCTTTGCGTGAGCCCTCGCGGCCATAGGCTGTAAGGAAGGCGCAAATTATTTTCGGATTGATTTCACCAAGCGTTTCATAGGTGAGGCCTAGTTTCTCCGGCACGTCGCCCCGCATGTTGCCGCACAGCGCATCTGCGGATTTGACGAGATCGCGGAGAATTGCCTGTCCATCCTCTGTGCTGAGATCAAGCGTGATACTTTTTTTGTTTCGGTTGAAGGATTGGAAGAATTCGCTGGATGCCGTGCCATGTCCGTCACCGAGAAAATAGGGGCCAACGGCTCGGCTCATATCCCCGCCATCGTGCGGGCTTTCGATTTTGATAACTTCTGCACCAAGATCGGCCAAATATTGGGTGCCGCACGGGCCGGCGCCGTATTGTTCCACAGCCAGAATTCGAACGCCGTCCAAGGGGAGCATTTTAGATCGGGTTCCGGTCGATTAACTGCTTTGCGATGATGATACGTTGCAGCTCGTTGGTACCTTCGCCAATGGTCAGCAGTGGCGCATCACGGTAAAGGCGCTCCACAGGGAATTCTTTGGAATAGCCATAGCCACCATGAATACGCATGGCTTCTAGGGAACTGGAAATGGCGGCCTCGGTCGCGAATAGTTTCGCCATGCCCGCCTCCATGTCGCAGCGCTCGCCCTTGTCGAAAGCTTCCGCGGCTCGATGTACCAGAAGGCGAGCGGCCTCCGTCCTGGTTGCCATATCGGCGAGCATGAGCTGGATTGCCTGATGTTTATGGATCGGCTTGCCGAAGGTTTCGCGCTGTTGGGAGTATTTCACCGCTTCGTCGAGGGCTGCTTGGCTCACGCCGACGCCGCGAGAGGCCACATTGATACGGCCCAGCTCAAGCCCGCCCATGACATGCTTGAACCCTAGGCCTTCTTCACCGCCGATGAGGTTCTCCGGCGGCACGCGGCAATCGTCGAACACTAATTCGGCGGAATCTATGCCCTTATAGCCGAGCTTCTCCAGCTTGCGCGACGGCTCGAAACCTTCGCCCTTTTCAACGAGGAACAGGCTAATGCCTTTATGCCGCGGCTCTACCTCCATGTCGGTTTTGACCATGACCGCGAAGCAATGGCCGTGGATGCCATTCGATATCCACATCTTGGTGCCGTTAATCACATAGTCGTTGCCGTCTTTCACGGCACGGGTCCGGATTGCCTGTAAATCGGTACCACAGCTGGGCTCGGTCAACGCCAAACCGCCACGCATTTCGCCTGATGCGAATTTGGGCAGCCATTTCTGGCGCTGTTCTTCTGTGCCGAAACGCTGCACGGCAGAAGCCATAATCAGGTGCGAGTTGAAGATGCCTGAGAGCGACATCCAGGTGCGGCTCACCCGCTCGACGATTTTGGCATAGGTCAGGCACGAAAGGCCGAGCCCGCCATACTCTTCTTTGATGATCGCGCCAAACAGACCAAGTTCCGCCATCTTGCCGACGATTTCTTCCGGCCAAATGTCGTTATGTTCCAGCTCCATGACATGGGGTTCCACGTCACGCACCAGAAACCGATCAAGGGTATCGAGAATGAGGTCGTCATCATTGGAATCTGCTGTCATTGATCAATCCACATCGTCGATGGCATGGCCTTGTTTTGGCACCAGCATGGTTCGGATGTAGGACATAAACTCGGTTCCATCGGCTTTCACGCCTTTAGAGCGAATGGTGACAATGCCTTGTGTGGGGCGGGACTTGCTTTCGCGTTTCTCGAGCACTTCGCTTTCCGCATAAATCGTATCGCCCACGAATACAGGCGCCGTGAGTTTGATATCCGTCCAACCGAGATTGGCGATGGCTTTTTGACTGGTGTCCGACACGCTCATACCCGCGACCATGGAAAGCGTCAGGCAGCTATTCACCAAGGGCTTTCCGAATTCGCTCTTGGCCGCATAGGCTTCATCGAAATGAAGCGGGTGGGTGTTCATGGTCAGTTGTGTGAACCAGATATTGTCCGTTTCGGTTATGGTTCGTCCGGGCCGATGTTCATAGACATCGCCCACCTGGAAATCTTCAAAGTGGCGACCGATGTCTTCGCGGTAGCGGTTCGGGCCGATTTCCTTTGCGCCGTAGGTCATAGCAGCGCTCCTTTAATTATGGTCAATAAGACCGAGGCATGCCGAGCACATTCTGGCCGATATAAGCCAGAATCATGTTCTCCGAAATCGGGGCGGTCCGGTAAAGACGCGCCTCGCGCCACTTCCGCTCCACATCATATTCCCGGGCGAAGCCAAACCCGCCATGGGTGGTGAGGCAAGCTTCAGCTGCCTCCCAGGCTGCTTTGGCAGCTAGGTATTTCGCCATGTTGGCTTCCGCACCGCAAGGTTCACCGGCGTCGAACATGGTGGCGGCCTTGCGTGCCATGATGTCAGCACCTTGTAACTCGGCCCAGGCCTTAGCGAGGGGGAACTGGATGCCCTGGTTGTGACCGATGGGCTTGTCGAAGACGACACGTTCATTGGCGTAATTGACGCCTTTCTTAATGAAAAACTTGCCGTCGCCTAAGGATTCTGCGGCGATCAACACGCGTTCCGCATTCATGCCGTCGAGGATATATCGAAAGCCTTTTCCTTCTTCGCCAATCAGGGAGGAACCGGGAATTTGCAAATTGTCGAAAAACACTTCTGTCGTGTTGTGATTGATCATCGCATCCAGTGGCTTGATATCGCAGCCATTGCCTTGCGCTTCGCGAAGATCGATCAGGAAGCAAGAAAGGCCGTCCGTGCGTTTCGTGCACTCCTCGACTGGTGTGGTGCGTGCGAGCAACAGCATCAGATCCGAATGCGCCGCGCGGCTGGTCCAGACTTTCTGCCCGTTGACCACATAGCCGTTGCCTTTGCGTTCGGCTTTGGTTTTGAGCTGTGTCGTGTCGGAACCGGTTGTGGGCTCGGTCACGGCAAAGGCCTGAAGCCGCAGCTCACCGCTGGCAATCTTTGGAAGATACTCGTTCTTTTGATCGTCCGTCCCATGGCGTAGAACCGTGCCCATCGTGTACATCTGAGCGTGGCAAGCAGCAGCGGTGCAGCCGTTTTCATGGATGGCTTCCAAGATCACAGCGCCTGCGCGGATCGGCAAGCCGGACCCACCGAACTCTTCGGGGATCAACGCGCCGAGAAAGCCGCTTTCCGTCAATGCGTTCACAAACTCGGTCGGGTAGCTGCCTTCCGGTGGTTGGTCTTCCAAATCACGCCAATATTGGCCGGGGAAGCCTTCGCAGATTTTTGCGACCGCTTCCCGGAACTCCGGGTAATCTTCTTCGATGGTCATTTCCATGATGTCATCACTCATAGCGCCGCCTCCTAATAAGATCTCTTAGTATGAACGGGGCATGCCGAGGACATGCTGGCCGATAAAGTTCATGATCATGTTGGGCGAAATAGGCGCGTTACGGGATAGGCGCGCTTCCCGCCATTTCCGCTCCACGTCGTATTCTCGGGCGAAAGCAAACCCGCCATGGGTGGTGAAGCACGCCTCCGCACAAGCCCACAGCGCTTCCGAGCTGAGATACTTGCCGCAATTCGCCTCCGCACCACAGCTCAGCCCTGCTTCGAACATAGCCGTCGCCTTGCGGACCATCAGGTCGGAGGATTGGAGCTTAATGTAAGCATCTGCAATGGGGAACTGAATGCCTTGGTTCTGTCCGATGGGTCGGTCAAACACCACGCGTTCGTTGGCGTACTTAATCGCTTTGTTGAGTAGAAAACGAGCATTGCCGATGGACTCAGCTGAGACCAGACACCGCTCTGCATTCATGCCGTCGAGGATATAGCGGAAGCCCTTGCCCTCTTCGCCGATCAACGCGTCGCCGGGGATATGGACGTTGTCGAAAAATATTTCCGTGGTGTTGTGATTGATCATGGCGTCGATGGGTTTGATTTCCATGCCGTCTTTTTTGGCTTCGCGCATATCGACCAAGAAAACCGAAACACCGTCGGTTCTTTTCTCACACTCTTCCTTCGGCGTGGTGCGCGCCAGCAACAACATGACGTCGGAATGTCCAGCGCGGCTGATCCAGACTTTCTGGCCGTTGATCACATAGCCATTGCCGTCTCGTTCAGCCTTCGTTTGAAGTTGCGTCGTGTCAGATCCGGTGGTGGGTTCCGTGACACCGAAGGCTTGCAGGCGTAATTCTCCGGTGGCGATCTTGGGAAGATAGTGTTTTTTCTGTTCGTCAGAGCCGTGGCGGAGAACGGTCCCCATTGTGTACATCTGGGCATGGCAGGCCGAGCCTTGGCATCCCATTTCACAAACGGTTTCCAAGATCACCGAACCTGCCCGGAGGGATAATCCTGATCCGCCGTACTCTTCGGGTATGAGGGCCGCTAGATAGCCCGCATCTGTGAGCTCTTGGACGAATTCGGTCGGGTAGCTTGATTCCGGTGGCTCGTCTTCGAGCGCCAACCAGTATTCGGCCGGGTATTTTTCACAAAGCTTTCGGACTTCATTTCTAAGTTCGGGAAAATCTTCGTCGTCGAGAATTAGTTTTGCTTCGCTATCACTCATCGCGAGTTACTCCGCTGCTGCAGCGAGCGGTGTCGCTTGTGCAAAATTCATTGGTGTGCCTGCTTTGGCAATGCCGCCGGCAAGAGGTTCATCAGGTAGTTCGCGGGCAACGATGTTGCGGACCGCGCAAAGTTTTTCAAGATCAATGCCGGTGCGCAGGCCCATACCTTCAAACATAAAGGCCATGTCTTCCATGACCACATTACCCGTGGCACCGGGCGCCCAGGGGCAGCCGCCAAGACCGCCGAGACAACCGTCGAAGCGGCGAATGCCCGCGTCATAGGCCGCATAAGCGTTCACAACGCCCATGCCGCGTGTGTCATGGAGATGAATAGTGATGGGGACGTCCACCTCGTCCATGACTTGCCGACAAAGGGACTTGATCTGGTCAGGGTTGGCGAAACCGACTGTATCGGCAAGCGAGATTTCATCTGCGCCGGCGGCGACAAACTGTTTGGCGATGTTGATCACCGCCTTCGGGTCGATGTTACCCTCCAATGTGCAGCCGAACGCTGTCGCGCAGCCTGCGAGCAAGGTTACTTTCTTGCCGGTCTCTTCAGCTTTTTGATCGCGGAAATCGACGATCTCTTTGAAATTTTCCACTGATTCCTGCGGCGTCCGTCGGACATTCTTTAGGTTGTGGGTTTCGCTGACGGAAGTGACGTAGTTCAACTGATCCACGCCGGCTTCGATGCCCCGTTCTGCGCCTTTCAGATTAGGCATCAGGGCACACATATTAAAACCACCTATATCCTTGGCTGCGGCAACAACATCCAGCGCGTCCTGGAATTGTGGGATGAGCTTCGGGGGCACGAAGGAGCAGACCTCAATATCGGTAACGCCGGCAGTGGCTTCAGCGGCGATCCACTCTTTCTTTGCCTCGGTCGGAAAGAAGGTGCTGACATTCTGTAGTCCATCGCGGAGACCAACCTCGCGTAAATAGACATCGATATCGTCGCGGTCGAGCGCTTGGCCCATTCTCTCTCTCCTGAATTGTCTGCCCGTCACATTCGTGGCGGATTCCTAGCCTTCAGCGCCAGCCTGAGTCAATCGATAGGACGATTACCGCGGGTGGTGGCGGTCGATCCTGTGCTGGCGTAGGGTAGGACCGCATTATCTAGGGTTTCTCCATGTCTAGCGATACGCATCAGGCTGCCCCGTTTAAGGGTATCGCCTTTATGATCTTGAGCGTCTTTTTCATGAATTTGAACAATGCGCTCTTAAAGTGGCTTTCGGCCGGTTATCCGTCCGGCCAAATCATTTTCATGCGGTCCTTGGTTATGGTTGGGATTGTATTGGTGATTGCGTACCGGACCGGCGGATTGGAAATCCTCAGGCCGAATAATTTTTCGGCACACGGGCATCGTGGATTTTTGCAGCTCCTAAACGGGTTTTTCTTTGTCTTAGCGGTAACTTATTTACCCCTCGCGGAAACCGTCGCGCTGACTTTTGCCTCGCCGTTGTTCCTAACCGCGCTTGCTATTCCGTTTCTAGGTGAACAGGTGGGCTGGCGTCGTTGGGCGGCTGTCCTTGTGGGGTTTATCGGCATTCTCATCATCACGCGCCCAACCGGCGGCGCGCTTCAGCTTGCTATGCTGTTTCCATTGGCGGCTGCGTTGTCCGGTGCAATTCGCGACATCGTTACGCGGAAACTGACGGCACACGAAAGTTCGCTGTCGATACTCTTTACATCGAGCCTGATCGCCACTGTCGGCAGTCTTCCGACAGCGCCCTTCGGTTGGGTAATGCCTAATATGTTTGATCTCGGCCTGTTTTTGATGACCGGCATTTGTGTTGCCGCCGGGCATTTTCTTATGATCGACACATTTCGGTATGTGGAGGCCAAGGTGGTGGCGCCCTTCCGCTATACGGGAATTCTCTGGGCGACCATTTTGGGCTTTATGATTTGGGGTCATTTGCCCGACCAACTCACCGTTCTTGGCGTGAGTATCGTTATCGCCAGCGGGCTTTATATTTTGCATCGCCAACACCAACTCAATGCACAGAAGGACCGCTAAAACATGGCTCTATCCGTCCACCAGACCGCACCCCTAAAAGGCATCGCCTTCATGGTGGCCAGCGCGTGTCTCATGAATCTCAATAATGCGGTGTTGAAGTGGCTCTCCGAGGGGTTCCCTGTCGGCCAAATAATCTTCATGCGAGCCGCTTTCGTGTTGCTGGTGCCGCTGTTCTTTTTGGTTTGGCTCAATGGCGGGTGGGATGCGCTCCGCATCAATAACTTGAAAGTCCATATGTTGCGCGCGGGCTGTGTGTCCATGAGCGTTATTTGTTTCACGTTGGGCGTTACGTATTTGCCCCTGGCGGATACGGTCGCCATCACCTTTGCCGGGCCATTATTGCTGGCGGCCTTGGCAGGGCCTGTCCTTGGCGAGAATGTCGGCTGGCGGCGGTGGAGTGCGGTGATTGTGGGGTTTGCGGGAATCTTGATCATCATGCGCCCGACGGGGGATGTTATTCGGCTGGCGGTATTGTTCCCACTGGGCTCGGCATTCTTAGCGGCGACCCGGGATTTGATTACGCGCCAGATGACCGCAAAAGAATCCTCGACCGCGGTGTTGATGACCACTTTTATGCTCAATGGTGTGGTGGGGGCCTGCACAATTCCTATCGGCCTCTATGCCGCAGCAAATCCGGGCAGTCTCATCCCGAGCTTCGGGCCGTGGGTAATGCCCGGCTTTGAATCGCTCGTTATCTCATTTGTCGGTGCGCTTCTTGTGGGCGCTGGGCATTACGCGATGATCGAAGGGTTCCGCTATGCCGAGGCCTCTACGGTGGCACCCTTCCGCTACACCGCCATTTTTTGGGCTGGTTTGGCTGGATTTATTTTATGGGGTGATGTTCCCGACGTTTGGACCTTTACCGGCACGGGGATTGTCATTGCAAGCGGGCTGTATATCCTACGTCGTGAATATGTGCACCGGCATGATCCCGAGAAGGCACATCGCTAAAAGGAACTTAAGGAGGGAGGCGCAACATGGTTGTTGGACCTAAGGAATTGGCGGGCCAGGTCGCCATTGTCACAGGCGGCGCGAAAAACATTGGGCGCGCGACCTGTCTCGATCTAGCCGATGCTGGTGCTGCGGTTTGCGTAAATGCACTCACCTCGGTGAAAGAGGCTGAAGCCGTTGCTGAAGAAATTCAGCAGAACCAAGGTCAAGCAATGACCTTTATCGGCGATATTTCCGAGCCTGACGTTGTCGACGATATGGTCGATGCGGTGATGGTCGAATTTGGCAAAATCAATATCCTCATCAACAATGCGTCCGTTCGAAAGGTCTGCAAGCTCGAGGATATGGATATTGAAGCCTTCCGCGAGATTATGAAGGCAGATGTGGAAGCGCCGTTTCTTTGCGCGCGCGCGACATTGCCTAAAATGATTGAAGCCGGTGGTGGTACCATCATCAATATTGGCGGTCTTTCCGGTCATACGGGCGTGCGCGACCGTTTGCATGTCTCGACAGCGAAGTCCGCATTAACTGGCATGTCCGCCGCATTGGCCCATGAAGGTGGGCCGCATGGGGTGACGTCTAATTGTTTGGTGCCGGGTCGCATTTTGACCGACACCGGTGCGGAGCATCAAAAACCGCCCGGATTACGCAGCGGTAACACCTTGACCGACGTAGAAGGACACCCGGATCATATCGCCGCCATGGTGCGTGCGCTGTGCGGGCCGGGGGGGCGCTACACGACCGGGCAAACTATCCATGTGAATGGCGGTGCTTATACGACGACCGGGTAATGAGTTCGGTTTTAACGGGAGGAAGAAATGGCAGGTCCACAAACCATATTTGAAAAAATTTGGGATGCGCACGAAATTCTGAAGCGGGATGACGGCCAGTCGCTGCTCTATATCGACCGGCATATGATTCATGACGGCGCCTTTCACGCTTTCACCATGTTGCGTGACGGCAATCGCACTGTGCGGCGACCGGAACAATCCTTCGCAACACCGGATCATTATTCACCGACCACGGCGCGTACGATCGAGGAAATTGCCGTCCCCGAATACCGCGAGAAGGTGGCGGGGTTAGACAAGAACACGCGCGATTTCAATATCAAGCAATTCGGTATCACCGACGAGCGCATGGGTATTTCCCATGTGATCGGCCCGGAGCTCGGCATTACGCAGCCGGGTATTTTGCTGGTGTGCGGCGATAGTCACACTTCCAGTCATGGGGCGATGGGGTGTGTATCGTTTGGCATTGGTGCCTCCGAGGTCACCCATGTTTTGGCGACCCAGACCATTTGGCAAAAAAAGCCAAAACTGATGCGCATCAACGTAAACGGCAAGCTGGGTTTTGGCGTTGGCGGCAAGGATGTGATCCTCGCCATCATTGGTCAGGAAAGTGCGGCCTGTGGTGCCGGTTACGCTATCGAATATGCAGGCTCGGCTATTCGTCAGCTCGATGTTGAAGGGCGGCTCACCGTCTCCAATATGACCATCGAGGCGGGCGCCCGCACTGGCGTTATTGCGCCCGACGACAAGACCATCGAATTTGTTAAAGGCCGCGAGTATGCGCCCAAAGGGGAAAAATGGGATCGTGCTGAGAAATATTGGCGGTCTTTACCGACGGACGATGAGGCCAAGTTCGATAAGGAAATCAATATCGACGGGTCCGACATCGCACCCATGGTGACGTGGGGCACCAGCCCGGAACATTCGATCAAAATCACCGATCCGGTGCCTGATCCGGATAGGGAGGCCGATACGGAACGGCGCTCGGCAATGAAACGCGCATTGGAGTACACCGGCCTCAAGCCCGGCCAATCAATGACCGATGTTGCCGTCGACCGGGTGTTTATCGGGTCTTGTACCAATAGCCGTCTGTCGGATTTGCGTCTCGCCGCTGAAGTGGTGAAAGGGCGGAAGGCTAAAGTCTGGTCGATGATCTCACCGGGTTCCCAGCAAATCCGCAAACAGGCGGAGGCAGAAGGGCTCGATAAAATCTTCACCGACGCGGGCTTTGAATGGCGTCATTCGGGCTGTTCCATGTGCGTCGGCCTGAACGGCGATCTATTGGAGACAGGCGAGCGGTCCGCCTCCACATCCAACCGTAATTTTGAGGGCCGCCAGGGCCCCGGCACACGCACTCATTTGGTGAGCCCAGCCATGGCGGCGGCCGCCGCCGTTACGGGCAAGCTCACCGACGTGCGCAAGCTAATGGAGGAGAATTAAGATGGAAGCCTTCACAACACTGAATGCAATCGCCGTCCCCATTGATCAGGTCAATGTGGACACCGACCAGATCATTCCCGCCCGCTTTTTGAAGCGTGAACGGAAAGATCCGGAATACCCGATCTTTCTGTTCAATAATGCGCGCTACAATGAGGACGGATCGGAAAAGCCCGACTTCATCCTCAATCAACCGCATTACCGCGACGGGCAAATTATCGTGGCGGATGAAAATTGGGGCTGTGGCTCGTCCCGCGAGGCGGCGGTTTATGCCTTGATGGCGAACAATATCAGCTGCGTTATTGCACCCAGCTTTGGTGACATCCATTACAATAACGCCATGAAAAACGGCATGTTGCCGGTCATGCTAAGCAGGGACGATTGCGATACGCTGCGCGGCCAGTTGAGTGCAGAGCCAGGGGCCAAGATCACCGTCGATTTGGATGCCCAGACCGTAACCGGCCCCGATGGCGCCACCTATAGCTTCGACATCGAGCCGTTCCCCAAACACTGCATGTTAAATGGTCTCGATGATATCAGCGTGACGCTGGGGTATGACGATCAGATAACAGCCTTCGAGGAAAAGCGCCGCCAAGAGGCGGATTGGCTGTATTAGAGGCTAATCCCGCTTTCCGAACTGCGCCTCATACTCGGTCCAATCCTTATAATCGAACAGGCCGAACAGGTCCGGTTGGTCGAACATCAAATCTTGCATGCCGTCCGTCGTGCCGGTTTTCTTTAAATGCTCCAGCACGCGGGTGCCTGATTTGCCGAGCACGCGGCCCATGGAGCCGGGATAGATGGCCAAATCGTAGCCGAGTTCTTGGAGTTCCGGGAAGGGAATGAACGGTGTGCGGCCACCCTCGACCATATTGGCCAGCGTGGGGGCTGAAATCTGCTCGTTGATCATGCGCATCTCATCAACGCTTTCGGGGCTCTCCACAAAGGCCACGTCCGCGCCTGCCTCAACATAGGCGTTCATGCGGTCGATGGCTTCGTTGATGCCGTGATTGGTGCGTGAATCCGTGCGCGCCATGACGATGAAATCCGGGTCGTGGCGGATGTCGACCGCCGCCTTGATGCGCCCGCACATCTCTTCCACCGGGACGATCACGCGGTTCATCATATGCCCGCAGCGTTTGGGCCATTGCTGGTCTTCGATTTGGATGCAGGAAATGCCGGCATTCTCATAGTCGCGCGCGGTTCGGATGACGTTGAGCGGGCCGCCATAGCCGGTGTCAGCGTCGGCAATGACCGGAATTTCCACCGCGTCCGCGATGCGGCGGATATGCTCGATAATTTCACCATAGGACAGCATGCCGAGATCCGGCGCGCCCATGAGGCTCATGGAAATGCCGGCGCCTGTGAGATAGAGCGCGTCGAAGCCGGCGTTTTGGACGATGCGGCCAGAGATGCAATCGAAGGCACCAGGGGCGACAAGGATGTCGTCTTGCGCCAGTAGTTCACGGAGCTTTGTGTGGCGGCCGGCTTTGTTGCGCAGCCCTACTGGTACTTTTACGTTTCCTGCCATTTTCCTGTCCCTTTGAGAATTTATTCTAAAATAATGAGGCCGTCGGCGGCCACGGCACCTTGGCCTTCTGCCTTGACGATAAGTGGATTGATTTCCGCCTCCGTGAGATTTGGGCGCCTGATGAAGGCTAATTGCGAGAGGGCTACAAGCGTGTCCGCGATGGCATCCAAATCACCTTTCGGCATGCCGCGATAACCGCGAATTGGGGCCAGGCCCTTCACTTCCTCAATCATCTCGAAAGCGGTGGCTTTATTCACGGGTGCCAGACGGACTGCGGCGTCGCCGTAGACTTCAGCGAGAACACCACCCGCACTCAACACCACGGTCGGTCCGACCAATTCATCAAGACGATAGCCCACTAGCACTTCGGCTAATCCCTTCTCCATGCTTTGGATCAGGTAGCCGTCGATTTCGGCTTCCGGCAATTCTCGGGAAATTCGGTCCTGCATGTTCGCCAGGCCGTTGGCGAGTTGCTTCTCGGTGTTAATGCCGAGCAAAACGCCGCCGGCTTCGGTCTTATGAAGAATATCCTTCGAGACCACTTTGGCGACACAGGGGAAGCCAACCGCATCGCCTGCTTTTGAACCTGCGCTCACGGTTTTGGCAAAGGCGGCTGCGACTTGGCGAATCCCCAGCTTGCTGAAAACCGCGCGACATTGCTGTTCGTCCAGCGTTCTCGAGCCTTCCGCGCCGAGCGCTGTGCGCACCGGGGTCATGTCGATAGTGGCTTTCGACGGTTTTGGCTTCGGCTTATGCCAACTAAGAAAGGCGCGCATGGCATCGGCGCAACTTTCCGGTGTTCGGAAACAAGGCACGCCGGCTTCGGTCAACATACGCCCGCTTTCGGCCGCCTCAGGCACGAGAAATCCGCCAATAGGCTTTGGCTGTCCGGCAAATTTAACCAGCGAGCGCACGGACACTTCCGGATTGAATTGTGCCGAAGAACCGACAACCATGACCGCGGCATCGTTTGCGTCTGATTTCATAACTTCGTTGAGCACACGGTCGGTGTTTTCGGTTGTGGCGCCTTTATAGGTGAGGTCGAGCAAGGGGCCGTTGGAAACCATACCACCCTCGGCCTCGATCCGTTCCATCGCGTCGTCGGGCAATGGAGCTGCGGTTAGCCCTACGACACCGAGCCGGTCCACCGCCATACCGCCGCCACCGCCTGTGGTCGTTATCACCGAGACCCGATTGCCCGGGCGTGGTTTCCGGCCCATCAGCAGATTTGGCATTTCTAGTAGTGTCTCGAACTGATCGACGCGAACGACGCCGTGATGACGGAAATACGCTTCTACCGCACTATCGGTGCCGGCGATGGCGCCCGTGTGTGATGCGGTGAATTCAGCGGCGGCTTCCGAGCGCCCAAGTTTGTACACCATGACCGGTTTGCCGACTTTAAAGGCGCGCCGCACCATCGCAGTGAAGGCAGCTTCGTGACGGATCGTCTCCAAAAACAACATGATGCATTCGGTCTTCGGGTCATCGATGAGCATTTCGCCGACTTCGGCAACCGAGAGGTCGCATTCGTTACCGATGGAGACCATCTTGGAGAAGCCCATGCCGCGATGTTGACCGCGCGATAGGAAAGTGCCGGTCAGGCTACCGCTTTGGGAAATGACGCCGATATTGCCCTTGTAGATTTCGGGCAGTTGCAAGACCGTGTTTGGCGAAATCATCGCCGGCGGGTCCATGCAGTAGACGCCCATGCAATTAGGCCCGATGACGCGCACTCCGCCTTTTTTGGCTTCCGCGACGATTTCGGCTTGGAGTTTCGCGCCGTCGGTGCCGGACTCCGCAAAGTCGGCGGTAAAGATCGTCGCCACTTTGACTTTTGCCTTGGCACAATCGCGCATGACGCTCGGCACCACATTCGGGCCGGTCATGATAAAGGCGTGATCTACGGGACCGGGTACTTTGGTAACCGACGGGTAGGCTTTGACCCGATAGACGGTCTTCCGCTTTGGGTTGATTGGGTAGATTTTGCCTTTGAAGCCGTGCTTCTTCAGAAACTGCTGCGGTCGGGCGTTGTTTCTACCTTTTTCGTCGGATGCGCCGATGAGGGCGATCCCACGGGGTTCGAAAAGTGCTTCCGCTAGGCTTGGGCCAGCCATGAACTTGCTCCTGCGATACGTTATCTATTTGTTTTGTATGATTAAGCCGTCAACCGCCACAACACCTTTGCGTTTGACGATGAGTGGATTGATTTCCGCGTCGGCGATTTTGTCGCCTAAATGCGCGAGTTGTGAGAGTTGCACGACGGCATCGGCGAGCGCGTCCACATCCCCTTTTGGCAAGCCGCGATAGCCACGGATAAGCGCTAAGCCTTTTACTTCATTGATCATTTGTTTTGCGGTTTTCTTAGACACCGGTGCCAACCGAACCGCGGCATCGCTGTAAATTTCCGACATAATGCCGCCCGCCCCGACAACGATGGTCGGCCCGACGATGTCGTCGACCCGATAGCCGATCAATACTTCGGCCAGGCCTGATTCCATTTTTTGCAGCAAGAAGCCTTCAATGTCTGCTTTCGGTGCGGATTTTTTAATATTCCGTCCGATGTTCTTAATGGCGGCTTCCAATTCTTTTCGGCTTTCGACACCGAGGACAACGCCCCCGGCTTCGGTTTTATGCAAGACATCTTGAGAGACGACCTTCACGACCATGGGAAAGCCGATTGTTTTGGATTTTGCGAGCGCTTCCTTAACCGATGAGACGACCGCCGATTTGGCTTGCTTAATGCCAAGCGCCTTAAAGACTCGCTGGCATTGAAACTCGTCAAGCGCGTCGCCGGCAGCGGCGAGGTGCCGGGCAACAGGCTTGAGGTCAACGGTCGGTTTTTTCGGCAGTGGCTGCGGTGCTTCCCATTCCAAGAAGCCACGCATGGCATCCGCGCAACTCTCCGGCGACTTGAAGGCAGGAATTTTCATGCTGCTCATAAGGCGAGCCGTATCGGCAGCCTCGGGGATGAGGGCTGCGCCGAACGGCTTCTCATGGCCGAGAAACTCTTTGAGCGGCGTCACTGTGCGTTCGGGATTGAACTCCGCAGAGGAGCCGGGCGTCATGATGACGGCGCCGTTGTTTTTGGCCGCGAACGCCTCTTGCAAAATGCGCTTCACATTTTCCGGAAAGGCACCGGCTAGCGTCACGTCGATCAGCGGTCCGTTTGAGACCGTGCCACCCGCGTCGAAAATGCGTTGCTCCGCATCCTTCGGCAATGGCGTCGGCTGTATTCCGTTAACACCAAGATTATCGACCACCATGCCGCCGCCGCCGCCGGTGGAGGCGATAACGGCGACGCGTTTGTTTTTGATCGGTTTGCGGCCCATGGCCAGGAAGGTCATTTCGAACAGGCTTTCGAAATGGCGCACGCGAATAACGCCGTACTGCTTAAAGAAAGCGTTGACGGCGGTGTCTGTGCCGGCGATGGCGCCGGTATGGGAGGCGGTGAATTCCTGGGCTGCCTCCGAACGGCCGATTTTGTAGACCACGATGGGTTTGTTCTTGGCGAAGGCGCGCTCCGCCATGGCGGCGAACGCTTTGTAGTCGCGGATGGTTTCCAGGAACATCAGAATGATTTTGGTCTTTGGGTCGTCGATCATGATTTCGCCGACTTCGGGCACGGAAACGTCGCACTCATTACCAATGGAGACGATCTTGGAGAAGGCAAGTCCGCGATGCTGGCCGCGCGATACGAATGTGCCGGTCAGGCTGCCGCTCTGGCTGATAACGCCGATATTACCTTTGTGAATTTTTGGGATTTGCATGATGCGGTTGGGCGAAATGATCGCCGGCGGGTCCATGCAATAGACGCCCATGCAATTTGGCCCGACGATGCGGACGCCGCCCTCGCGCGCGACATCCATCATTTCTTCTTGTAGACGGATTCCGTCGGGGCCTGCCTCGGCGAAATTTGCACTGAAGACCGTGGCGACTTTAACGCCTGCCTTGCCGCAATCTCGAATGACGTTGGGCACGGTTTTCGCGGGCGTCATCACCAACGCATGGTCAACCGGTCCGGGGGCATCGGAGACCGTTGGATAGCATTTGTTTTTGTAAACTTTCTTTCGCTTCGGATTAACCGGGATGATGCGCCCCTTATAGCCGTGCTTCTCAAGGTAGAGCGGCGCCATGGCATGATGGCGACGGCCTTCATCTGACGCGCCGATCAAGGCAACTGCACGCGGTTCGAATAATGCTTTTCCGAGACTGATTTTTGCCATGATCTATTCCGCCGCTGTTTGAGGTTTGGGGGGACGTTGCGAGAAGCGACGCTCAAAGACGCCTTCGGCAATACGATTGCGCATCATCTCTAATGAGCCGCCTGCAATCATCCAACCGCGGGTGCGGCGCAGGCAGTATTCTACGAGCGTGTCTTGCGAAAAACCGAGCGCGCCCATGACCTGCATTGATTCATTGCAAATCTCAAACCCCGCCTGATTACAGAACAACTTAGCAATCGACGTTTCCTGTGGGTCCGGCAAGCCGCGGTCCGCGTTGGACGCGGCGCGGTATAGCAGCAGTTGACCGGCATCGAGCTTCACCTTCATGTCGGCGAATTTCCACTGAATACCTTGGAACTCACAGATTTGTTTGCCGAACTGCTCGCGCTCAAGGGCATATTCCCGAGCCCGGTTATAGGCAAGACGCGCAAGTGAAATGGAGCGTGATGTGTTGCCAATACGCTCCGCATTAAATCCCGCAATTTGCTTTTTAAAGCCGCCGGGACCCAACAGTACTTTTTCCTTCGGCACATAGACATTGTCGAAGAACATGGCGACCCATCGTTCACCGTTGAGATAGGGCGTTGGTGCGCCTTTGGTGTAGCCCTCCAGCCCATCTTCGATAAGCACAGACCCGATGCCTTCAAGGCCTGGCCCGAAGCGGACATAAAGCACCACAACATCTGCATATTCGCTGTTGCCGATAAAAACCTTTTGGCCGTTGATGCGATAGCCGTCCCCGTCCGGCGTAGCGGTGGTTTCCAGGTCGGTTGCTGCGGAGCCAGCCTGCGGCTCGGTCATGCCGACTGCCACCACTTTTTCGCCGGCAAGCAGGCCCGGGAGGAACTCTTCTTTTTGTTCCGGTGTCGCATATTCCGCGAAGGTGCGGATAGCGCCGAAATTTCCCGCCTGAATGACATCGGCCGAGCGTGGGCAAACCTGGCTCACTTGCTCGATCGCTAACACCGCATCGAACAATGTGCCGCCGATACCGCCATCCTCTTCCTTGATGGTAATCCCGATCAGGCCTTGCTCTGCCATAAGTTTGGCTACGTCGTGGGGGTATTCGTGGCTATGAGCGCGTTTGAGGGCGCCGTCTGCCAGGTGCCGTTCGGCAAAACCGCGTACGGCTTCCTGGAATAACGTGTGTTCCTCGGCCAGCTGAAAATCCATGATGTTCTCCCTTGAGGTCGGCGCTTGTTTTATCGGTAAAGCCCTTATGCAGTAAAGAGTGAGGGGCGAGTGCGCGACGATTGGGTATAGTGCTCCCAAATAAGGAGAGGCAAATGGACAAGACCGAAATAGCATTTCTAAGTGTGGCCGAGCAGGGTCGCCTCATCGCGTCAAAGAAAATTTCACCAGTCGATTTAGTTGAGATTTATCTGGAGCGTATCGAACGATGGAACCCGATCCTGCACGCCTGGACCCATATCTGCGGCGAGCAGGCGCGTGCGCAGGCCAAGTTGGCGGAGAGTGAAATCGCTGCTGGGAACTATCGCGGCCCGTTGCATGGGATCCCGTTTGGCGTAAAGGATCAGATGAAAACCAAGGGAGTGCCAACGACGTTGGCTTCCATCATCAAGAAAGATTTTGGCTCAGACGAGGACGCGACGGTTGTAGCGCGCTTGAAGGAGGCCGGTGCGGTTTTGCTAGGTAAACAGAATTTGCATGAGTTTGGCAAAGGGGGCGCCAACACATTCCATTTCGGCGAACCCCGCAATCCATGGAATCCCGATCATACACCGGCGAGTTCCTCCTCCGGTTCCGGCATCGCGCCGGCGGCAGGTCTTTGCAGCTTTTCCATTGGTGAAGATACGGGCGGTTCCGTGCGGGGGCCTGCATGGGCCTCGGGGCTGGCGGGTATTCGCCCGACCTTTGGGCGTGTCAGCCGCTACGGCGGTTTTATGTACGCTTACACCCAGGATACCTTCGGGCCGCTAACCCGGACTGTTGAGGATAATGCGCTGGTGCTCAGCGTTATTGCCGGGCACGATCCCAAAGACCCGTTAACCGGCTCAGAAACGGTTCCCGACTATGCGGCCGGCTTAAACGGTGATTTGACCGGCGTGCGCATTGGCGTTGTGCGGGAGTTGAGTAGAGATCTCGAAATGCATCCCGATGTGCGGACGGCGTTCGACGCTGCTTTGGATATTTTGGTCGCGCGCGGCGCTGTTCTGCAAGATGTGTCGCTGCCGTGGGGCAAATATTGCGTGCCGCTGCAAATGCTGACGTCGGATGCGGAAGTCGCTTCCATGTTGATGCGCACCGCCTTGCGCGATCATTGGGACAAAGTGGATGACGGCATTCGCTCGCGGGTAGCCGCTGCGGCCCTGGTGCCGGCAACTTTTTATACCCGCGCTATGCGGGCACGGGTCTTGGTGCGTGGGCAGTTGCTGAAGCATTTTGAGAGCTGCGATATTTTGTTCGGTCTTAGCCACGTGGTGCCGCCGGAACCCATCCGCGAGACGCGCTCTAATCTCAGCCGACCTGAGGATTTCTCTAAGAAGGTCGCCCATGTGAGGCGCATGCTGTCCTATCCGTTTAACATCGCGAACGTACCCGCGATAAACGTTCCGTGTGGTTTCAGCGGCGGTTTGCCGATGGGATTTCAGGTGGCAGCGAAACCCTATGACGAGGCGACGCTTTACAAGGTTGCGCATGCCTATGAGCAGGAAGCCGGGTGGTATGAACAACACCCTGATTTGGAAGAGACCCTGGCAGGTGCGAGCGAAGAAGCCGAACCTCAAGACGCGCCGGATAACGGAGCGGGTGGCAGTAGCCCTGTGCGCGATGATATTCAAGCACTGGGACGATTGGTGGGGCTCGCTATTCCCGATGCGGATACCCAAGAAGTGGGTTTGCGGTTCGATGCACTCGTTAAGGCTATGGCCGAAATCGAAGCTGACTTAGGCGCCGAAATGGATACTGTCGACCCTATTCCGCCGGTGTATCCTCACCCCGAATTCTAATGCTGATGTCGGCTCATGCCACCATCAATTGGAATAACCGTGCCGGTGATGTAACGCGCATAGGGTGACACCAGATAGACAACCAAATTCGCGATTTCTTCCGGTGCGCACATGCGCCCGGTCGGAATACGTTTTTCGATGTAGGCCTCAAGCTCGTCTTTACTCCATTGCCCACGCGTTGTTGCGGTGTCGATCAAGCTAGGTTGGATGGCGTTAATGGTGATGTCGTGTTTGCCCACTTCGCGGGTCAGGCTCTTGGACCAGGCTGCCATGGCGCTCCAGGCTGCAAACTCGCTATTGAAATGCATAGGCTCGAACGTGCCGATCACATTGACGATGCGACCGAAACCATTCTCGATCATGCTCGGTAGCACTTCATGGGTGAGCCTGCGAGGTCCTTCGAAACAGCGTTCCATGTCAGCGGCCCAACTGTTTGAATCTGCGTCCAATGCGGTCGAGGACGGATCGCGAATGTCAGCGCCGGCATTCACCAGTATTTGTGCCGGGCCATCGTGGGTGGCGGATACTGTCGCGCCTTCGGCGGTCAAGGCCGCGCGAATGGCTTCGGCGACATCGTTATCGCCTGGAACCAGTGCCGTTTTGTCGGCGAGTTGCCAATCTCTAGCCATCATTCGCCTCCCTTAAAATATGTGCTTACGGAAGCCGCCATCGACAGGGATGACGGTGCCGGTGATTTGCGCGGCCATGGGTGAGGAGAGATAAGCAATGAGGTGGCCTATATCTTCCGGCACGCCAAAATAGCCGAGCGTGATGTCGTAGCCCTCATAGGCTTCGCGCTCTTCTTTCGAATAGTTGCGCAAGATCTGCTCGCTGACGATTTTGCCGGGTGGGATGCAGTTGATCGTAATCCCGTCCTTAGCGACTTTGCGCGACAGACCTTTTGCCCACGCGTGTACAGCAGCCTTAGGCGGGTTGGCTGTGCGCGGTTGCTCTGGTTCTGATTTGCCGGTGATGTTGATGACACGGCCGAATTTCCGCTCCGTCATGCCGGGGATTAGCCCATAGGTGATCTCCCGAATGGCGCCATAATTCAGGTACATCTCTTCGTCCCATTTTTCGGACGGATAATCGTACGGTAGGTTTTTCGGCGCTTCGGGGTTCTTACTGCGGCCTGCGGAGTTAACAAGAATGTCCACTCTGCCCAACGCCTCTTCAGCGTCTTTGGCCAATTTTGCAGTTGCCCCTGGTTCGAATAGATCCGCGGAAATAGGGATGGGGCGCACACCGCCGGCGCCTTCGATTTCGTCTGCTAGATTTTCCAATAGTTCCATGCGGCGCGCGCTGACCACGCATTTTACGCCGTCTTGTGCCAAAACCTTGGCGGTGCCCTCACCGATGCCGCGGCTTGCGCCGGTCACCAGGGCTGTCTTTCCTTCGAGTTGAAGGTCCATCGTCATACTCCCCGCTGAAGCGTCTCTGTTCTATTTTTACATAGCATGCTGCGCTATCGTGCCGATAGAGACGGTGTGACGAACGGCACTGCGATTAAACGCAGCGTTGTTCTACCGTCTCGTTGTTTATGAAATGAGGGGCGGATGCCAGAACGGCTTATCCAGAAGAGTTTTTCGCCGGGTGCGCAAATTTTCCGTGAAGGAGAACCTGGCGGGCAGGCCTATATAATCGTTAGTGGTGAAGTGGAAATTTCCGCATTGCAACGAGGGCGTAAAATCATCATCGCAAAACTGCGCGATGATGAACTGTTCGGCGAAATGGCGCTCATTGATGATGAGATGCGCTCGGCAACAGCCACTGCAACCGTAAACACAGAGGTAATTGTCATTGAGCGACAGCATTTGCGCGAAAAGATAGATGCCGCTGATCCGCTCCTGAACATTCTTCTGCAGGTGATCCTCAAACGGTTCCGCTGGACACAACAGTTGGTGTTGAGGACCAGCGATGGCGAAACTAAAGACGCGACTTTGCAGGAGCAGGCGGAGAAACGCCGTGAGCTTGAGGAAGATCTGGATCGCGCGATAAAGGAAGAGCAGTTTCTGCTTTATTATCAGCCGATCATCACGTTGCGTGGTGGGCACATAGCCGGCTTTGAAGCCTTGTTGCGTTGGGAACACCCGGAGCGAGGCCTGGTTTCTCCGGTCGACTTTATTGGGTAAGCAGAAGCAACCGGCTTGATCGTTCCCATGGGTCGATGGGTTTTGCAACAAGCGCTTGCAGATCACAAAAAATTTCAAACGATACATGAGGCGGCTTTCCCTAATCAGCCGCCGATCTTTATGAGCATAAATGTTTCCGGACGACAGCTACTCGAGCTTGATGAAATTGACGAATTACTGCGTATTATCCAAGCCGCAGGACTGGAAAACCGAGACATCAAACTCGAAATTACAGAAAGCTTAATGGTTGAGGATCCTGACCATGCTGCGATTGCCTTTCGGAAGCTGAAGGATGAAGGCGTGCGGTTGGCGATCGATGATTTTGGAACCGGTTATTCCAGCCTCAGCTACCTCAATAGGTTTCCGCTTGATACGCTTTAAATCGACCGGTCTTTTGTGGCGAATATGCTGAGTGATCGAAGCAGTCTGGATATTGTCCGCGGCATTGCACGCTTGGCGACCGATCTCGGTATGGAAATTATCGCCGAGGGAATCGAAAGCGCTGATGAAATTACGCAATTGCGCGATTTCGAGTGCGGCTATGGTCAGGGCTACTTGATGTCACGTCCGGTGCCGCAACAGGCTGCGGCGGCCCTTTTGAAAACCCGTCTAAGCTGGTAATTAGAACCCATGACGAGACCTTGCGATCTTGATGCAGTTGAGGCGCGCGACTTGATTTTGGAAAAATCACTGTCGCCGGTGGAGCTGTTGGACTCATGTATTGACCAGATTGAACGTGTGAATCCGACGGTGAATGCAGTCGTTGCGACGTGCTTCGACCGGGCCCGCGATGAGGCAAAACAGGCCGAAGTCAAGTCAGGGGATTTGCCTCCGCTACATGGCTTGCCCGTCTTGATTAAGGATTTACAGGAAACCGAAGGCCTGCGGACCACGCACGGGTCCTTGCTCTATAAGGACCTCGTGCCTGAGGCCGATGAGAGCAATGTGGCCGCTCTGCGCGCTGCGGGCGCAATCGTCATCGGGAAAACAAACACACCTGAATTTGGTGCCGGCGCGCATACGGTCAATAAAGTCTATGGGGCGACGGGAAACCCGTTCGATCCAGAGCGGACCTGTGGCGGATCATCCGGTGGTTCGGGCGTGGCACTTGCTCTTAACATGGCGCCGCTGGCAAGCGGTTCGGACTCCGGTGGCAGCCTTCGGATACCGGCCGCCTATTGCGGCGTTGCCGCTCACCGGAGCACACCCGGTGTCGTGCCGACTGAGAAGCATGGAATTGGCTTTACGACCTATGGCATACAGGGAGCGATGGCACGTACTGTTGCCGATACGCGCCTCATGCAATCGGTTATGGCGCGTTATGACGCTAGCGACCCCCTTTCTACACCTTGGACAGAAGGCCGCTTTGGGTCGGTGGAACCGGTTGATTTGAGCACGCTTCGCGTCGCGGTCACTGAGGATTTAGGCTTTGCACATGTGGACGATGGCCTGCGGTCCGTATTCCGCGAACGGGTTTCCTCCTTTCGGTCCACCTTCAAAGAGTGTGTGGACGTCGCGCCGGATTTAGGCGATGTGCGCCGCTGCAACTGGATTTTGCGCGCGGTTCATTTTTTGTCGCGCCACCGCGATCATTACGAAAAGCGCCATGATGAACTTGGCCAAAACGTTATCGATAATTATGAGGCTGGGTTGAAGCTGGACGCGGCGGAAATCACCTGGGCGCTGGGTGAGCAAACAAACATTTTCCGCTCAATGAACCGTTTTTTCCAAGAGTTCGATCTGCTCATTTGTCCGACGGTAGCGGTGCCGCCTTTTCCAATTGCGCAACCCTATTGTGATCAAATCAACGACGTAAAATTTGATAATTACATTGAGTGGATGGCGCTCACCTGGGGGCTGACCATTCCCGGCAATCCGATCACCGACCTACCGTGCGGTCTCGATGCGACGGGCATGCCGTTTGGATTGCAGATTTGCGGGCCGCACTACAAAGACGAATTCGTCCTCGGCGCTGCAGGAGCACTCGAGGACGTTTTCGCAAAAGATCCGTCGCTTGCCAGACCGGTGTCGGACTTGGTGGGCGCGGTCTCCTAAAGTCTATTTAGCGGCGGTGACGATGATCTCCACCAGGGTTTGCGGAGATCCTAGACCTGAGCAAACGCAAGCCCGTGTGGGATGACAGCCCGGCGTAATCCACTCTTCCCAAGCCTCATTCATTTCCGGTTTGAGGGACATATCCGAGATGAAGATCATGGCAGTTAAAAGTTTGGACTTGTCGGTGCCGCCCTTGGCGAGATAACCGTCAATGATAGCCAGAACCTGTGCGGTTTGCTCTTTCATGCCGACGGAATTGTCGTTTGCGGTGTTGCCGGAGATATAGACGACGCCGTTATGCTCGACAACTTTGCTCATGATGGCGTTTTCGTCGTGTCTGGTAATAGTCATGTTGGTTCTCCCTTTTTGATGATTTGGCGCACATTATCACAAGTTTTCGCAAGATGGCTTTGCAATGTTTGGCCGAGTGCCTGTCCGTCCCGCGCTTCCAAGGTCGCGAGAATGGCTTCATGTTCTTTGACGGCTTCTGCCCACCGATCTTCGGAGATATTCGCGATATAGCGCGCCCGGCGAATGCGGCTTGCTAGCGTGCGGTACATTTGTTCGAGCGTGTTATTGCCTGCGGCGCTGAGAATCTTTTCGTGAATTTGTTGATTGAGACGAAAATATTCCATTCGTTCGCGACGTGAGAAATGCAGCACCATTTGGTAATGCAGCGCGCGAATTTCGGTGAGATCGTCTTCTGTAGCATTGCTAGCGGCCAGCTCCCCCGAAAGGGCTTCCAACGCGCCCATGACTTGGAAAAGTTCGTCCACTTCTTGAGGGGTTAGCGATTTCACGTGTGCCCCCCGGTTTGGTAGCAGTTCGAGAATACCTTCCGAAGCGAGCGCTCTCACCGCTTCACGGAGCGGCGTTCGAGAAACAGCAAATCGTTCGGTCAGGACCCGTTCAGGCACCCGTTCGCCAGGGGCAAGCGTGCCGTCGATCACTAAATCGCGAATTTGCCGAACGAGGTCTTCGTGGCGAGAGGCCGTTTTGGGTGTGTCGCCGGGCATAGTTACGCCAAAGCCGCTTCCAACGCGCACGCCACATGGATTGCCTCGCGGTCTGCGCCGTCTTTGATTTGGTGACGGCAACTGGTCCCGTCCGCAACAATTAAGGTGGTCGCATCTGCATCGCGGACGGCCGGCAACAGCGCCAACTCTCCCATTTTCATTGATATGTCGTAGGTTTCGGTTTGATAACCGAAGCTACCCGCCATACCACAGCAGCTGGAGGCGATTGTCTTGACCTCTAAGTCTGGAATGAGCCGGAGCGTTTTCTCGACGGCACCCATCGCGGCAAAGGCTTTTTGATGACAATGGCCATGCAGCAACGCCAACTTCTGCGGCAAGGGATTGGGCGACAGTTTTAAATTTCCGGCATCTGCTTCTGCTGCGAGAAACTCTTCGAACAAAAATGCATGTTCAGCTAATGCATTGGACCCGCTACCGGGAAGCAGCGCCGAATATTCGTCGCGCAGCGTCAGCAAACAAGAGGGCTCTAGGCCGATAATTGGGGTGCCGTCGGCGACATAGGGGTACAGCGTGTCCAACATTACGCGCGCGCGGTCTTTGGCTTTTTCGATCATGCCCGCAGCCAAAAGTGTGCGTCCTTCATCGAGGGGCTGGCCTTTATCTTGACCGGGCACATGCACTCGATATCCGGCTTTGGTGAGAACGGCGAGGGCGGCGCGCAAATTCTCTGGTTCGAAATAGGCATTGAATACGTCCGCCAAAAGGACGACCTCTCGCCCACGGGCGGGCCCGAACGGTCCTTCCGCGCATCGAAACCAATCACTTCGCCATCGGGGTAGTTTTCGCTTGCTGCTGATACCGGTGATGACTTGTGTGAGCGCCGCCATACCGGGTAGCCAATTTCGAGCATTGAAAAGCCAAGGCACTTTGGCGGCGTACGGCGCGTAGTCCGGCAAGTATGCGACCAGTTTGTCGCGCAAGGAGAACCCATGGCGCTTTTTGTAATGGTGTAGAAATTCGGTTTTCATACGCGCCATGTCGACGCCGGTTGGGCACTCTCGCTTACAGCCCTTACAGCCGACGCATAGAGCCATGGTATCGGTCATAGCATCACTGGTAAGCGCATCCGGGCCGAGCTGGCCGGAGAGCGCAAGGCGCAATGTGTTTGCGCGGCCGCGAGTGAGGTCTTTCTCATCGCCGGTGGCGCGGAATGATGGGCACATTACGTTAGCGTCCGACTTCCGGCAGGCGCCATTGTTGTTACACATTTCAGTTGCGCTGGCGAAGCTGCCCCAATCGGACCAATCGAGCACCGGCTCTATCGGAAGCTGTTCGTATCCAGGTTTGAAGCGAAACAGCGTTCGGTCGTCCATTTTGGGAGGACGCACGATCTTGCCGGGATTGAGAAATTGATCCGGATCGAAAAGATCTTTCACTTCTTCAAAATTCTTGATCATCCGCTCACCGAACATGTCTTTGTGGAAGTCGGAACGTGCCAGACCATCCCCATGCTCGCCGGAGTGTGAGCCTTTGTATTCGCGGACCATTTCAAAGGCTTCCTCGGCGATGGCGCGCATTTTAGGCGCCCCTTCCGGGTCTTTCAGATTGACCACCGGGCGTACATGCAAGCAGCCGACGGAGGCATGGGCATACCACGTACCTGTGGTGCCATGCTTCTCAAACACCCGCGTTAGGCGGTCGGTATATTCCGCTAAGTCTTCGAGGGGGACCGCGCAATCCTCAATAAAGGAGATTGGTTTTCCGTCGCCTTTCATGGACATCATGATGTTAAGGCCGGACTTACGAACTTCCCAAAATTCCTTTTGATCGGCCCCGGTTGTGGCCCGGACGACCGCATCAGGAAAGCCGAGGTCACCCATTAGCTGGTCTAAGCGATTCAGCTTGTCGTGTTGTTCGTCTTCGTTTTCTCCGGCGAATTCAACCAACAACAAGCTGTCCGGCGTTCCTTTTACGAATTTCTCGATGGTTGGGCGAAAAATTGGAATGCCGAGTGCCAAATCCATCATGGTTCGGTCGACCAGCTCAACAGCGCTTGGGTCCAGTTTTACAATGTGTTGGGTCGATTCCATGGCCTTGTAGAAGGTGGGAAAATGGCAGATGCCGAGAACTTTGCAGGCAGGCTGCCGGTGAAGGCCAAGTTTGATTTTGGTGGAAAAGCCGAGCGTGCCTTCTGATCCGACCAATAGATGGGACAGATTGGGTATGGCTCCGCCCGGGCGGTTAGAGGCGCCGGGGATCAGCGCGTCTATATTGTATCCACCAACCCGGCGCATGAGACGGGGGAAGCGAGCGAGAATTTCATCTGCTTCGCGGTCACCTAAATCCAACAGCTGTTTGGCCAGCGCTTTGAATGAGGGCGGAAGATCATCATTCTCAAAATCCGTTGGTAGCTCGCCGAAATTATGTGTTTCGCCATTTGCCATGATTGCTTCGACGGCGTGGACATTGTCGCGCATGGTGCCGTAACGGATAGAACGAGCGCCGCAACTATTGTTACCGGTCATGCCGCCGATGGTGGCCCGGCTCGAAGTGGAAACGTCGACCATGAACATTAGACCATGGGGATCGATCTCCTGGTTTAACTGATCCAAGGCGATGCCTGGTTGAACGGTGATTTGCTGTTGGTCCGGGTCGAAGTCCAGCACTTTATTGAGATGTTTGCTGACATCGACGACCAGCGCTTCGCCGATGGTTTGGCCGCATTGGGAGGTGCCGCCGCCGCGCGGCAATATCGGGATATTTTCGTCCCGCGCAATATCCATCGCGGTGCGAATATCGGCCTCGGTTTTTGGCACCACGACGCCGATAGGTTCAATTTGATAATGGGACGCGTCCGTGCTGTAGCGGCCGCGGCTGAACGGATCGAACAAGACGTCACCTTCTATTTCACGGGAGAGCCGACGCGCCAGGGCGCTGTCTCCCACGCGTGCGTGGTCGTCAATGACAATCGGGTGGCGATGCGCCATAAGTTCGATCCTTGTAAATTAGAGGCAAAAGCCCTTACACTTAAATTGTATGCAATTAAGATATGCCTTGTCAAAACGATGATAAAGTAGCGAATTTATAAAAGGCGTATGCGCTTATATTGTATACAATATGATAAGGTAAGGCGATTTTTAGTGAGGATAACGTCATGAGTTACCGTAGCGGCCGGCATTTTCTGCAAATTCCCGGGCCATCGAATGTACCTGATCGGATTCTACGCGCTATTGATAAAGCGACGATGGATCATCGTGGCCCCGAATTTGGTGTAATGGCGCGCCAATTGTTGGACGACCTCAAGCCGATTTTTAAAACCGCGAATGACGTGATTATTTTTCCGTCTTCGGGCACTGGTGCTTGGGAGGCCGCTTTGGTGAACACCTTGTCGCTTGGTGACAAGGTGGTAATGTACGAATCCGGTCAGTTCGCAACCCTTTGGAAGGGGTTGGCAGAACGAATCGGGCTTGCGCCGCAGTTTATCGAAAGTGACTGGCGACACCCGGTTAATCCAGCCGAGGTCGAGGCGCTGTTGAAGGATGATACGGCGGGCGAGATCAAAGCTGTCTGTATGGTTCACAATGAGACCTCGACCGGTATGGTCAATGACATTGCAGGTGTCCGCAAGGCGATCGACGCGGCGGGCCATTCGGCGCTGCTGATGGTCGATACGATTTCCGGCCTTGGTTCCATCGATTATCAGCATGATGAATGGGGTGTCGATGTCAGTGTGGCAGGCTCCCAGAAGGGGTTGATGATGCCGCCGGGCTTGAGCTTCAATGCGGTTAGTGACAAGGCCAAGAAGGTCTCGGAATCATCCACGATGCCCAAATCCTATTGGTCTTGGGACGAAATGCTGAAACTAAACGCGACCGGCTACTTCCCTTACACGCCTGCGACCAACCTTCTCTATGGGCTAAGCGAGGCGATTGCCATGCTGCAGGAGGAAGGGCTCGACAATGTTTTCGCTCGCCATGCACGGTTTGCCGAGGCGACCCGACGTGCGGTCCGGGCTTGGGACTTGGAAATGGTATGTAAAGACGAGGCGGCGCGTTCGGATGTGTTAACGGCGGTATTGCTTCCCGATGGTCATGACGCAGACGCCTATCGCAAGATTGTTCTGGAAAATTTCGACATGTCGCTCGGCAACGGGCTCGGCAAGGTGGCCGGCAAAGTGTTCCGTATCGGTCATCTCGGTGATTTTAACGAGCTGATGTTGGCGGGTACGCTCTGTGGCGTTGAAATGGGGCTGGGGTTGGCGGGGGTGCCGCATAACAAAAATGGTGTTGCTGCGGCGCTGGATTATCTCGCCCATGGCGGCAATGCTGCGCCCGCATAGTCCTAAATATCATGACCGATAAAATTCTTGTTGAACGGGACGGTTTTATTGCCACGGTCACGCTGAATAACCCCGATAAGCTAAACGCCCTCGACAAAGAAATGTGGCACGGGTTGGGGGAGGCGATGGGGGCACTTTCGTCTGATGATAAACTCCGCTGCGTCGTGTTGCGTGGCGCGGGTGGTAAGGCCTTTGCGGCAGGTGCCGACATATCGCGCTTTGCCGAAGAACGGTCGACCCCTGAATTGGCCAAGGAATATCACCATACGATCGACCGTGCGATGAACGGTATTTACGAATGCAAACACCCGACAGTGGCCTTGATCGAGGGCGTGTGTGTCGGTGGCGGCATGGAAGTCGCGAGTTGCTGCGACATGCGGATTTGCGGCGAGAGTAGCCGTTTCGGTGTTCCCATTAAGTGGCTCGGTATTACCATGCATTACGGCGAATTGGCGCGCGTGATGGAAGTGGTGGGGCCGGTGATAGCCCGTGAAATTCTGTTGGAGGGCGAAGTGTTCGGTGCGGCGCGCGCCAAAGAAGTGGGTTTCGTGAATCGGATCGTCGCCGATGCAGACGTCGAGACCGAAGCGTATGCGACCGCGGACCGCATCGCCCGCGGGGCCCCTATTGCTGCCCGGCTCAATAAAAAATTCATTCGTCGGCTCACTCAGCCTGAACCCATCACCCAAGCGGAGCATGACGAGACTTATATCAGCGTTGAGACGGAAGATTTTAGGGTCGGAATCGAGGCCTTTCTCGCCAAAAAAAGGCCGGACTTTAAGGGGCGGTAGACGGCAATTTGGCCGCTAGAAAAGGCTCGTCTGCGGCAATGGTTTGTCTTTTTCGATGAAAGCGCGGACGGCGGTTTCGACGTCTTCGGCACCTGGCAACATGCGAAAAGACCCGTCTGGGCGCCGGACCGCTATTAGCCCGGTCGCTTCGATCAAAGCATATTGGTAGCCGTCTATTACTTGGTCTTCCATGCCTCAATGCCCGCTAGAGAGTTCCTAGGGGCCATGCTAGCGTCTCCTGGTCTTAGTTGCACGGAAATGGGGCTGATGTTCGATCTCATTATTGAAGGCGGTAGCGTAATTGACGGCACAGGTGCGCCGGGTGTTCGGGCCGATGTCGCGGTGGTGGGTACACGTATCGCAGAAATAGGTGACCTCTCATCGGAGAGCGCGTCGACGCGTATCGATGCATCTGAGCGGGTTGTGGCGCCGGGTTTCATCGATTCACATTGCCATTCCGACTTGGCGTTGCTTGCTGACCCTACTGCCGAATGCAAAGCAGGTCAGGGTGTCACGACGGAAGTGATTGGCAATTGCGGCTGGTCTGTATTTCCCATGGTGGAAGAGACGCGGAACACGATCCAAGATCACGCTAAGCCGATCTTTGCCCATCCCGAGGTGGATTGGCATTGGTCTGATCTGAAAGGTTATTGGAAGGCTATTTCAGAAAATGGCGTTGGCGTGAATGTCGCTAGCCTTATAGGCCATGGCTTCGTCCGAAATGCAGTGCTTGGCTATGAAGACCGCCAGGCAAACGACACCGAACTCGACCAAATGCGGGGGTTCGTGCAAGACGCCATGGATCAAGGGGCAATCGGGCTCTCTACGGGGCTTTGCTATGCGCCAGGATTGTTTGCGAACACGGAAGAAGTAGTTGCTCTTGCCGCTGTGGCCGGTGCGAATGATGGGATTTATGTCACCCATTTGCGCAATCAGGTTGATGGATTGGTGGAGTCCGTAGAAGAGGCGCTGGAAATTGGGTCGAAAGGCAAACTGCCAGTGTTGGTTTCCCATCACAAGTCTATTGGCAAGCGGAATTGGGGCAAAGTGAAGGATACGCTTAAACTGCTGGCTGAAGCGCGTGCCGGTGGCACCGATACATTTTCCGACGTCTATCCCTATACCAAGGGTGCGTCGACCATGATGTCTATTTTGCCGCCTTGGGCGCTGGTGGGGACCGTTAAGGACGTGATGAACCGACTTTCCAGCGGTGTAGCGCGGGCCCAAATCGCTAAAGACGTGGAAAACGGTATTGAGGGCTGGGAAAACCGCATTGAAGTGCTGGGATATGAGAATATCTTTATCGCTTATGTGCAAAGCGACGCCAATCGTGAATTGGAAGGGCTGTCCATTGCAGACGCGGCCAAAAAGCGCAGTGAACCTTGTCTTGAGTTTATTATGGATCTGCTTGTGGCGGAAAAAGGCGATATCGGACGGCTGGGTGCCAACACGTGTGAAGAAGATGTAATCGATGTGTTGTCGTCGCCCTATACGATGATCGGCAGTGATGGGATTGACGCGGGAACGAAGCCTCACCCCCGTCTGTACAGCACGTTTCCGAGGGTTCTGGCTAAATACGTACGTGAACAACAGGTCTTGACGCTGGAGGACGGTGTGCGGCGGATGACGGGATTGACGGCAGAAACGCTAAAATTGCCGGATGTGGGATTTATCCGTACCGGTTATAAAGCGGATATTACGATATTCGATCCGACAACGATTAAGGAAACCAATAGTTTTGCGGACCCGCGCAAACGTCCTGTTGGCATTGATTGGGTGCTGGTCGGCGGCGTTGTCGCGATGGCGGAAGGCAATTTGACCGGCGATTTGAACGGTCAGGTTTTGCGACGACAGAAACATTAACGCGGTAGAGAAAGAAACAGAGGATTAGATGCGATTATTGGCGTTTGAGAGAGGCGGGTCTCCGGCACTTGGATTGCGGCGGGGCGACGAGTTTATTGATTTGTCTGAGGCTGCACCGGATTTGCCGTCTGATATGCCCGGCCTGCTCGGCGCGGGGGATGCCGCCAGAGAGCGGCTTTCGGCATTGCTTGGCAATCCGCCGGCAAATGCAGTCCGGTCCTTTGAGGGGATTACATACTATCCACCGGTTTGGAACGCGGGCAAGATCATTTGTGTCGGCTTGAATTACGAAGATCACGCAGCGGAAACCAAACTCGATAAGCCGGATTATCCGATCTTGTTTCTGCGGGTGGCGACGACCTTGGTGGGCCATGAGCAGCCGATGATCGCGCCGAAAGCCTCCGAGCAGTTTGATTACGAAGCCGAAATGGTGGTCATCATCGGCTCAAAGGGCCGCAATATCCCTCGCGAGAAAGCGTTGGATTTAGTCGCCGGCTATTCGGTTTTCAACGAAGGCTCCGTGCGCGATTTCCAATTCAAAAGTCAAACCTGGACGTCGGGTAAAAACTTTGATGCATCCGGCGGCTTCGGTCCGGAATTGGTAACAGCCGACGAAGTGCCGTTGGGCGGCGATGGGCTTAAAATTCAGACGCGCATGAACGGCGAGACCCTGCAGGATGGTAACACCAGCGATATGATGTTTGATGTGCCGGAACTGATCCGAGTGATCACCGAAGTGATGACGCTGGAGCCGGGCGATGTTATTGTTTCCGGCACTCCACCGGGCGTCGGCTTTGTGAGAACGCCGCCAATATTTATGACCCCCGGCGACACTTGTGAAGTGGAGGTCGAGGGGGTCGGTGTGCTTCGGAATCCAATCATTGCAGAGGCGTAATTGGTTCGGTTGAAGGCCAAAACACGCTAACTGCGAATGAAAATTCTGGAGAAGCGTTAAGGCATGGATAAACTTCAAATGCAGTTAGTTTTGCTTGCCTTGTTTTGCGACGGGGTTCTGAATTAACGTAAGTTGTTGAACCTAAACAGATAAAGCCATTAACTGAAAATCCATTAAGAGCTGTTGTGGTCCTTAGGATCCAATATTTTCATATATTCACCCCCTATATATTGGGGAGTGGAGGGGTAAATTAACGCAATATTTAGTGGGTCGCTCTAATCCGCGAGCAATTTTCCCATACTAATTCGAGGCTCCGTTTCATAGCCGAGTGCCTGGTAAAATGAGACGACCGCTTCATTATCGGCTCGGACTTGTAGGTTGATTTTGGGACAGCCGCGATGGGCCAATTCCTTTTCAATACGTTGCACCAAGATACGACCTATACCCTGTCGTTGATGTGTTGGTGCGACGGCAAGTGCATATATCCAACCGCGATGACCATCCCACCCTCCCATGACGGTACCAACCGTTTCTCCGGATTTTTCGGCAACTAGAAGCAATGAATCACCAATTGAGTTTTTTTGGTCGATCATCGTCGCCGGATCGTTGTGGCCTATGGATGTTCCCGGGAAGACTTGGTTCCAAAGGTTGATCACTGAGTTGCGATCAGCCTCGTAATAAGGGCGAATTTTAATCTCTAACAAGAGGGAACCTCCGGCGTCGCGTAATGCGCAATCAATATGTTCGTTGCGGCGTCTGTTTCACTCTGCCTGACAGTGTGGCCAAATCAACCGTTGCCCAGCACCCGTCGTACGTTGGTTACGGTTACGTCGTCCGTCATGACGTTCGCTTCGTCGGTTGCCCATGCGACATGGGGCGTTACGAGTAAATTTGGCACATCGGCAAAAGCAGCGCCGCTGGTAGCGTCGATTGGTTCGTTTTCGAATACATCAATAGCCGCACCACCAAGTTTCCCCGATTTAAGGCCGTCGATGACAGCCGCTTCGTCCAAGACGCCGCCACGGGACGCATTTATGAGGATTGTGCCTGTACGCATTTTCGAAATCGCAGCGGCGTCGATGATGTGGTAGGTTTCTTCGGTGAGAGGAACATGGCAGCTGATTACATCCGATTTCTCAAACACTTCATCTGCAGACGTCTTAATGGAATCGCCCCATGCAGGGTCGTCTTGCGAGACGTAGGGGTCGTTGCCGAGAACGGTCATATCCAACCCTTGTACGCGTACGGCGACCTCGCGCGATATGGGGCCAAAGCCGATTAAACCGAAGGTCCGGTTTTTGGCCTCCAAGCCCATAACGTCATTTCGCGGCCATTCACCAGCAATAACACGTTGATTGACGTCGAAGATGCCGCGTTTCAACAGAATCATCATAGCGGTGACCGTATATTCAGCGACCGCGATAGTGTTCGCGCCCAATGCCGGGCAAACTTCGACGTTTCTAGCCTTGCACGCTTCTAAATCGAATTGATCGAGCCCGACGCCTAACCGTCCAATTACTTTTAGATTTGGCGCGGCGTCCAATAGTGCAGCTGTAATTTTGGTGCGGTTTCGAACGATTAACCCTTTGCAATCGCCTAATAAAGCTGGAATTTCCTCTTGCCGGTCAGCTAAGCCGCGGTCGTAATGTACCTTATAATCTGGGCTCAAATTGTCGATTGTGGAATCCATCACGAATTCCGTAATGACTATTTCTGACATCTAATTTACTCACTTATCTTTTTGATTATATTGTACATTTTAGATTTTAATTCGATCCCGATACCGGGCGCGTCTGGTGGTGTGGTGTAGCCATCCTCGATAATCGCATCGTCGGCAAAACCACCAAAAGGTTGGAATACCAGTGGGTAAGATTCCGTGCCCCCAAGCTGCAAACCAGCGGCCATATTAAGGCCCAGTTGATGGCCGCCATGGGGGATTTGTTGGCGTCGTGACCAGCCAAGCGTTTCGATGGTTTCCATGGTTTTCAAATACTCGCTCAACCCATAGCCGAGCGCCGGATCCATTTGAATCCAATCCTTTTCAGGGCGTAGCCCGCCATATAGTGCGAAATTTGTAACGTCCTGACACGAAAAGAGATTTTCTGCGGTGGCGATTGGATTGGCATACTGCTCAGCAAGTGACTTGTGGAGCGCAAAGTCTAATGGATCGCCGGGCTCCTCGTACCAAAACAGGTCGAGTGGCTCAATGGCGTTGCCGAATTCGACGGCTTGGTCGAGGTTGAACTTGCCGTTGGCGTCTACTGCCAGGTTTTGGCCGGTACCGACCAGCTCCAACACTGCGTCGATACGCTTCAAGTCGGTTGCCAGTTCGGCCCCGCCGATCTTCATTTTGAGAATACGGTATCCAAGTTCTTGGTAGCGCTGCATTTCGGTCTGAAGACCTTCGATTTCCTTGCCGTCGTAATAATAACCACCGCCAGGATAAACGAGCACTTTCTTATCGAATTTACCATTGTTGTAACGGTCTGAAAGCAGCTGCCAGAGCGGTTTCTCTTCTGTTTTGGCAAGTGCATCCCATACCGCCATGTCAATAACCGCCGCGGCAACCGCGCGGTCGCCATGGCCACCGGGCTTTTCGTTCTTCATCATCGTGGTTTGGATTTTGAACGGGTCGAAAAAGCCGTTCTCATCCAAAAGACTGTCCGGGTTTGCCTCTAGAATACGCGGAATAAGGCGTTCGCGAAGAATGCCGCCCTGGGCATAGCGACCGTTTGAACCGCAGCCATAGCCGATAACCGGTTTACCGTTTCTGGTTTGATCCGTAATGAGGGCGACCACGCTCGTGGTCATCTTTGAGAAATCAATGACGGCATTTCGCATCGTCGATTGAATCTTCTCCGTACTTTCTCGGATGTCGAGAATGCGCATTTGCGTTATCCGTTCCCCTGGGGACGCCCTGGTCCTAATTGGTGTGCCGTTTAGAAGCGCTTTTTACGTATATTTTTACATATAAAGGCGGCACACGCATTCATTTTCTCTTGTAGTCATTCTAGTGACTAAGCGTCAACGCACCGTCTCGCGTTCCTCTTGCAGATTAGGCCGTCTGTAGCCGCCTTAGCGTTTTGCCGGGCCGCTTCCCGGTGGATTCGCCATATTGGTAGATGCACTCTCCATTGACGAAAACCATTTCAATCCCTTCTGCCGGGCGTTGCGGGTCGTCAAAGCTGGCGCTGTCGATGATGGTTTCCGGGTCGAACAGGGCGAGATCAGCGAATTTGCCTTCTTTAAGAGTGCCCCGTGCGGTAAGGCCGAAGGTTTCTGCGGGGAGGCCAGTCATTTTATGTATTGCGGTTTCGAGTGGCAGTAGCCCTAAATCGCGGCTGTAATGGCCGAGAACCCGTGGGAAGGTCCCCCATAGCCGCGGATGCGGTTTTTCGTCATGGGGCAAACCATCCGACGCGATCATTGATGGTGGATACTGAATTACCCGCTGGACGTCCTGCTCATCCATGGCAAAATAAATAGCGCCGCCGGGCATTAGCTTTTCAGCGGTCTTTTCCAGTGATAGGCCCATTTCTTCGGCGACATCTGCGAGGTCGCGGCCGGCATGTTCCGGCATCGGTTTAGACCAGGTTATGAGTGTCTTACTCGAATGTTTCAGCCGGTCGGGCCGGATCACGGTGGAGGAGGCGTGGTAGGGATATACGTCTAAATGCACCGCTTGCGATTTTCTAGTTCTCTCAATAATCTCAAGGGTCTGCTGTGTGCGCCCGAATTGGGCTTTGCCGGCAACCTTGTGGTGGGAGAGGACTACGGGAATTCCTGCTGCGCGCCCTATTTCGAAGGCCTCCTCCAGCGCCTCCTCTATATTTTCTTCTTCGTTGCGAAGATGGGTGGTGTAGAGCGCGTGTGCGGGCCCCAATAATTTTGCTAAAGCAATAACCTCGCTGGTCGGGGCGGGCATGGCGGGCGCGTAGGCTAGCCCGGTCGACAGCCCAAGCGCGCCTGCATCCAACGCCTCTTGAAGGTTTTCACGCATATGATCGATTTCTGTATCCGTGGCGCCTCGTGTGAGATCGTCCATCGCGCCGGCCCGCAGCGTTGTGTGACCGCACAGAAGGCCCGCGTTTATGGCCGGTGGATGTTCTTCCAAAGCCTTGAAAAAATGTTCCATTTTGGGGAACCTATAGCCGTCTCCTAAAAGGTCCAGCGGCGGCGGCAAAGGGCGGTCATCCCACATCAGGGGCGCCAGGCTGATTCCGCAATTTCCCGCGACTACCGTCGTGACGCCTTGACTGGCCTTATAGGTCATATCGGGCCACATCAGCAGCGCATGATCATCATGGGTGTGTACGTCGATGAAGCCAGGTGAGACTACTTTCCCTGCTGCGTCGATTGTGAGTGTCTTTGCTCGTCCGTCGAATTTCCCAATTTTGGCTATTCGATCTCCGCTGATCGCCACATCCGCATTATATCGGTCAGCCCCTGTTCCATCGATAACGGTTGCGTTGAGAATAATGAGGTCGAATGGCGTATTTGTCATCGGTTAAGGCCTAGTTTGATATTGCTCTGATATTGGGCGAAGAGGGTTTGCGTGCCGCCCGGCACATTTTTCCTAATACTAGCAACATTTTGCCGAGCTTGCCCCAAGGAACCGCCGGTTTCGGGTCGAGGAATGGCGTCTTCAAGCAAAAATATAATATTCATAAACAAAAGAATCCCAAATTTTCATTTTTATTTGAATCTTTTTAGTTCGCTAACGTCATGGTAATACTGGAATTTTTATACGTTTCTTTAGATCACTCGAAGTAATTAGTAGTATTGCTTGCATAAGAACACACCATATGGTGAATTTGCGGCGTATATTGCATATGAGTTGTTCGGTAGGAAGTGTTTGCAACAATTCTATGGTAGTTAAATGATTGGGAATATAAAGCAAGGTAGCGTGAAGTTTTATTTATCATTTACTTCGCGTTTCCCTTCAAGGAGCCAGAAAATGCATGGTAACAGATTGACTAGTAAAGTGCTGGCTGGCGCGATCATTGGGGTTTGCGCCGTTGGGCCTTTATCAATGCCGTCTCAGGCCATAACCATTCGAGATGCCGTGCAAACCGCCATTCAGACAAATCCGGATGTTGGTATTGTGATAGAAAGCCGCAGAGCGGTGGAGCAGGAGGTAGAACAGGCAAGAGGCGTTCTATACCCTGAGCTCGACGTTCGGATTGCTTACGGGCCTGAATGGGTCACCGACCCGGCGACACGCGCAAGAGCACGCGATAACGACAATGATTCCGATGTGGTCCGTTTGCCCCGGTCAGAAGTTGGTATTACGGTTCGTCAGCTTTTGTTCGATGGTTTTGCTGCAATCCGCGAAGTTGATCGCCAGAAAGCACGCGTACGGTCTTCCGCGAAGCGCATTCGTGAAACATCGGAGTTGATTGCGTTGGACGCAATTGAGGCGTATCTGGAATCTCTTCGTCAGCGTGAGCTGGTATCGTTGTCGTCTAACAACGTTAGAATCCACGAAAATCATTTGAAGTTGACTCGCTCCAAGGTCGCTGGTGGCGCTTCTAGCCAGGCCGATGTGGAGCAGGCGGATTCTCGGCTTGCCTCGGCGCGCGATAATTTGGCGGAAGCTGAAGGCCGGCTGGTCGATGCGGATTCCACCTACAATCGGATTGTTGGCGAAGAACCTAAGAGCTTGGTGCGCCCGGCGGCGCCGGTTAGCCAGTTGCCGCAATCATTGGATTCCGTTGTTGGTCTTGCGACCGACATGAACCCGACCGTTCGTGTTTTAAGGGCGGATGTGGACACGGCTGAAGAAGCCCTTAAAGGAGCGGATTCACCGTTTTATCCGCGCTTGGATTTGCAATTGGCCACCAACCGTACAGGCAATGTCGGCGGTACGCGTGGCGGTGATATCGATGGCTCCGCGTTGGTTGTGATGACCTACAATGTATTCCGTGGAGGCCGCGATTTAGCACGCAAGCGTGAACTAACAGCCCGTTTGGCGGAATCTCGCCAACGATTAAACCGGCAACTCCGGCTTGCGGAAGAAGAATCGCGCCTATCCTGGAACGCGTTGCAAAACGCTCGTTTGCGCCTTCGTGCGATCCGTTCAGAGGTGCAAGCCAATGACCGGGTGCGTAACACTTATCGCCAGCAATTCGACATTGGGCAACGAAGTCTGCTCGATCTGCTGGACTCTGAAAATGAACTGTTCATCGCTAAAACAAACCAAATCACCTCTGAATTTGTTGAATTCTTTGGAATTTATCGAATTTTAGCGACCGCAGGCTTGTTGTTGACCTCACTGGATGTGGCGCCAGCGAACGACTCTTATATGGGTGGTGACGGGGCTGGACCAATGAACGAAGGCGCGGCGCCGATGATGCGCCAACCTGCAGGTCATGCCCCGCAAACAAACCAGCCGCTCTTAAATACGCCGCAAGCACCTTATGACCAGCCTATTAAGCCGACTTATGTGCCGCCGCAGCAACGCATCGCGCCGATGGGCCGTCCTGTTGCGCCGCGTGCTGCCCCAGTAGTGCGCGGAGCCCCGCCAGCGGGTGTTGGTGCACCGGTGCTTGATCCGTCTGCCCCTGTGCTTGATCCGTCTGCCCCTGTGCTGGACCCGAATGCGCCTGTCGCACCCGGTCGCCCTGACCAGCCCCACCTGATTGGTCCGGTTAGAATGTTAGTTCATGGTTGGCCTTGATCCTCCCCCTTTGAATTGGTCCATCCTATTGTTGAGTAAAAGGAGGACTGAAGAT
>Ga0055584_100000188_pt1 | contig 58545 bp, 46 predicted proteins | sample OSDHelmetaG_FD_58716 | JGI IMG/M metagenome (GOLD analysis project Ga0055584, IMG submission 58716) | Pelagic marine sediment microbial communities from the LTER site Helgoland, North Sea, for post-phytoplankton bloom and carbon turnover... | ecosystem: Environmental > Aquatic > Marine >... | reverse complement strand
AGCGAAATTACCTAAACCAACCTTCATAAGGGCTGGTACAACTTTTTAATGCAGGTCAAGCGTTCTAACTTGCTTTTCAAACTGTCTGGTGTAAATGGTTTCACAAGATAGTCAGAAACACCTGCCTGGATTGCTGTGACTACGCGTGCACGTTCGGCTTCGGTTGTAATCATAATGATAGGAATTTCTTTGTTAAGCAGACGGATTTCTTTGAGGAGCTGAAGACCATCCATATTTGGCATGTTCCAGTCACTCAGAACAATATCGAAAGTGCCACTATTGTATATCTCTAACGCCTGAACTCCATCTTCCGCTTCAGTCACATCTTCGATACCCAGTTTCGACAAACATCGTTTCTGGATCGTTCTCATAGTTCCTGAGTCGTCAACAAGTAAAACTTTCATTGGACTGGCCCTTTATCATTAAGTCATTAAATTGTTCAAAAAAAAGTGTTAGTTAAGTCGTGTTTTATCGATCAGAAAATCCTGCCTCGATCGTGAAGGTTCCAATTTCTGAATCAAACGCGATGCAAATAGGTGAAACATTCGAAGGGTAATGGACGCTGTGTCCAGCTCCCGTAATGATATTAGGGATGCTGATAGAAGCTTCCAGATGCTCCAGTTGGGCTTTTGCTGAGCCCGCGATCATATTTGCCAATTCGCAAACGGCATCGCAGACCTCATCATTGAGTTCGTCCGTTGTAATACCCAATAGACGATCCAAAATTCCAATGCCTACGCTTTTTGATAAACTGAGAACCAGTGTGCCTGCTGCTTTTCCCGAAATTCCTATCACAGCGCTCAATTCATGTTCTGGAATATGATCTGATTTCAAGCTCAGCCCTGTACGTTTTGGCGTACATCCCAGCATCATTTCAAAAACTGAGATTGTTGAGCTGATGATAGGATTCACAAATTCGGCAGTGAGCTCCGATTTACCTGCAATGGTTGACGTCATTATCAATTTCCTGTTTGCTTAGAATAATACAAATACGTTTTATCTATTTATCAATTCTTTTAGTTGTGCCTCAAAAATGTAGCCAGGCAATGGAACTCTAAGATCGATCACAGAATTCCACATTGGATATTTAGTGATAAGCCGTGTGTTCCAATAATTGTGCATGTAAAACATAGATCACGAAAAAATACATGTGCCAAAATAACAACACGATATTCGCAATAAAGATTACAGGGTCGGAGAAACATTGCCGCATATGTCGAATTTGCTGAATGTAATGGAGGTATTACCCCTAAGGAGTGTTGGCATTTCATCTGTCATCAAATCAGGAAGCGAAGAATTGCCGGCAATAGTGTCGAGAAAAGTCTTTAGCTTCAGGATTTGGTTGGTGAAAATGTGCCTGCTTAAACAGTTATGAGGTAGAGGAACCAGGAAGAAAAAAGAGATAATTAGCTCTGAATGTCAATAAGCGGTTGTTTTATTCGATCCGTACCACAGCATTCACGATAGTATAGAAATATAAATGTTTATACTTCAGAATTGTTTTGGATTGCAGTTGAGTCATGAAATGAAAATGGTATACGATAGGTGCATGGATGTTGATCGTACAGGTTCATCCTTCTCAATTCTGATGCAGATGTTTTGATTCGAACCGTATTTTCAATTACATTTCCAGATAACTTATCATGGTTTCTCTCATCAGTAACGGAGAAACCCTTACAGTTCTTAGTACTTGTGTGCTGATATATTCAAATAGTTGTCTAGTTTTTAAATATTTATAAGTTTGAATGCTAATGGCTGAGTCATATCACCCAGACCCTATTGAATTTGGTCAAAATGTAAGAACAACATGTCATCGACTGAATAATTTTTTAACGGTTTTACAATGCCAGAGCGAATTTCTAGCGGCATTACCCTCCAATGAAACACCGTCAGAGATGGCCGGAATATTAAAAGATCTAGATCCACTGATTGAATCCGCAACAAATGATGTGCATGAGCTCTCTAAGAAATGCAGAGATTTTTTAGAGGGAAATTAAGATATGCAGAATGTAGATGGCACCATTAGTAAATTGATATCTATCATTTCTAGTAATTAAATTATCCGGGGGCCACCATGCTTACTTCAACTGATCTGATACGAGTTGTAATCGTAGACGACCATGCCATGCTTGTTGATTCATTAGTTTCGCGATTCCAAAAAGACTCTGGAATCGATGTTGTTGGAACGGCAACAGATGCCGATCAAGGTTTGGCCTTAATTCTGGAAACCGAGCCGGATGTTGTGATTCTGGATGTCGAATTACCGGGCAGAGGGTCATTTGATATCGGACAAGAAATAGCAACGAAATTAAAAAACACCAAGATGATTTTTCTGACGGGTTATCTCTCCGATATTTTCATTGAATTGGCATTAAGGGTGAATGCAGTCGGTTATCTTTTGAAAGGTGAGCCGATTGAATCTCTGATTCGCGCAATCAAAAAAGCAGCCCGTGGTGAGTATTGCTTTTCTCAATCTGTTCAGGAACGACTGATTTTTGATCACAAGCAGAATCGCTATTTAATTCATTCAGAAAGCATGCTGGCTTCACTGACTTCTCGTCAGATTGAAGTACTCAGACATCTGGCACGCGGAAAAAGTGTCAAGGAAGTGGCCCGTTCAATGCACCTTTCTGAAAAATCGATCGACAGTCACAAATACCGCATCATGCATAAACTGGGGATTCATGATCGAGTAGAATTGGCCCGTTATTCCATTCGCGAAGGTTTGACACTTCCCTAAGTTAGTGTCAGTGATGATATTTCGCTCAGGAGCATATCGGTCCGCGCTGCTGGATCAGATGATTGATCGAATCGATTTGTGAAGCCGATAGTTCAAAATTCATAACTTCTGCGTTCTCTTCAATCTGCTCAGGCCGCTTTGCTCCACATAATGCGCATGTGATTCCCGTTTGCTGAATCGTCCAGCGAATCACCACTTGAGCAATCGTGCGATTGAATTCATTTGCCAGAGAACGCAACTGGTCCAGAAAGTCCTGGTTTTTTTCCCATTCTTCCCCATGAAACATCGGATATTTTTGTCTGCCGTCCTCGGGAGCAAATTGATGATCGCGGGCTAACTTTCCGGCCAGTAATCCTTTCATCAGAGGCCAATAGACCATGACGGAAACCTGATTCTCGATACACCAGGGCAGACGGTCAGCTTCGATTTCTCGCTGGAGCATATTGTATCGAGGTTGATAAGCAGAAATTGGACAGACAGCCGAAAACTCCTGAAGTTGATCCAGAGTGAAATTCGAAACACCTACAGAAAGAATTTTCCCCGCCTCCAGCAATTCTTTAAAAGCACCCGCTGAATCACTGACAGGAATTTCAGGATCAGGGCCATGCAAATAATAAAGTTCTACCCGGTCTGTGTTAAGTCGCTCCAGGCTTTCATCGCATTCCCTTTTGATTCTCTCAGGCGAAGCATCACGTATCTGTTTCGTACCAGCCCAGTGAATGCCTCCTTTCGTGGCGATGACGATCTGGTCTCGCTTCTCTCCTAATGCTCTGGCAATCAATCGCTCACTTTCTCCTTCATATCCATAACAATAAGCGGTGTCGAAAAAATTGATCCCTGAGTCAAAGGCTGCATTTAAGGTAGCCAGGCTTGCCTGCTCGGTCACATCAACACTCGTTACTCCCGAAATCGGCCAGCAGCCCATCGCGATCGGCGTAATCTGAATGTTCGTATTTCCAATATTTCGCAAGAGAGTCATCTGATATCTTCCTGTTGGAGATTCAAAATTGATATAATGCCTTGTAACCGGTAAATAGTGATCCGACCCAAATTGAATTACGATAGCGAACAGACGCTTTAAAGAACATCATATTGTTTGCCCAAAACAAATGAAGGCTTAAAGAGATTATGTGTGCTCGGTTTTTCTTATTTTCGCCTGATGCAGAGATCATGAAATTATTTCACATGGTCAATTTTCCGCGCATTGCTCCCCGGTACAATATTGCTCCTTCGCAACCTGTATTGGCGATCTCCCATGATCATCACGGATTCAACGTAAGTCATTTTCAGTGGGGGTTAATTCCAGGGTGGTCAAAAAATCTCGCACCAGGTCATGCGATGATTAATGCGCGTTCTGAAACGGCATCAACAAAGCCGGCCTTTAAAAATGCGTTTCGCTATCGCAGGTGTCTCATTCCTGCGAACGGGTTTTACGAATGGAAAAGTACGGGAAATCGTTCCAGGCAGGCGATGTGTATTCGATTAAAGGATGAGCCTTTGTTTGCGATGGCGGGTATCTGGGAGCAATGGCAGAGCCCTGATGGGACCGAACTGGAAACCTGTTCGGTCTTAACGACGGCCGCGAATTCGTTGCTGGAAACCATTCATCCCAGAATGCCCGTCATTCTGCGTCCGAATCAGTTCGGTCGTTGGCTCAGTTCCGAAATGACACCCACACCGCAGTTGGAACGATTGCTCCAGACCTTCCCCGCAGAAGAAATGCAGATTTTTCCCGTCAGTTCTTATGTGAATAAAGTCACCCACGATTCTCCGGAATGCATTGTGCCAACTCAGGAGCAGAAAACCCTTTTTTAAAGGATTAATGGGGAGACTTGAAGAGTGCAAGCAGGGGTTCACAATCTTCAAAATGCGCAAACAGATAATCTGGTTCGCATTTTCTGAGATCTTCCAGAGGATAAACTCCCGTAGCGACTGCAATCACGTTCGCGCCGATTGCGCGTGCGCAGTGGATATCACTGGGAGTGTCTCCAATCACCCAGACCGATGCCGCTTCCACTAATTCCGGAGCGTGGCGTTTTTGAATCTGTTTGAGAGCTTCGTGAGCGACATCATTGCGGTCTGAATGATGATCACCGTATGCGCCAAAGTCAAAGAAATGATTCAATTCATAGTGTTTCAGTTTCTTCCGGGCACCATGCTCGAAATTGCCAGTCAGCAGACCAAGGTCAACATGAGCAAGTTCTGAGAGCGATCCCAGAATCGACTTGATTCCCGGCAGAACGTGGCCTTTTCGTTCTTTCAGTTTTTCTGCCAACAAGTCGAGATAGGCTCTCTCAAATCGTTTTCGATTCTGACTTGTGTTGGGGATATCGAAATATTCAAACAGATCTACCATGATGGCATGGTCGGTTCTGCCAGCAGTCGGAATGCCCTCAACGGGCGCGGAAACCTGAAACTCTTCTTCCAGCATATGCAGGATCGACCGCTGGCCGGCACCTCCGGTATCGAGCAAGGTACCATCAATATCAAATAAACAAATATGCATTTTCAGTGAATGATTCAAGGGTGAGGTGAGTGAGTATTGATACACACTATTCTAGACACCTTGAACGACTTCGGAAATGCGGTTTATTGAAAGAGGAGCTGTTTTTATTTCAGTTCCCGCGCGGGAGATCACTTCCGAGCCTATTTCCTGCAGGTTTTGCTCATATCCTGCCAGCAGCGCCAGATCACTAAGCTGATTCACTTTTTTTGGCACGCCCTTCGTTTCCTTATAAATTTCCTCGAAGGCATCAACGGTGAAGAGAGGTTTTGTGCGTCCTGATCTATTGAGACGGTGAAGGATGTAGTTTTCAGTCGTTTTCAGATCGAAGGGAGTGAGTTCAATCGCCAGATCAGAGAAACGGGAAACAGCATTCGCAGTTTCCGAATTCAAATTTTCGAATGTCGTTATGATGGATAAAGAAGTGTACCGCTGGTTGCCAGTATGGAGTAATCGCTCAATTGTATTGTGGCATCCGGAATGACTCTGGTCGACATGATCCAGAAGCAGGATCACACGATTCTGCGTCAACTGCAAACCAGTCAGGTAATCAGTCAGCATTCTCCAAAGTTGAGCTGGCCTGGTGTCATAAGCGGGCCCCAGACGAAACTGAGCGCATAACTGCCACAAAATTTCTTCTTCACCCAGTCCCAGCAGATCAAGATGTTCACAGTGGTGCGGACTTCTTTTGAATAAGTGCTGCAGCACTTTGAGTGTCAGCGTCTTACCTGTTCCCGATGGTCCTGTGAAGAGGGCGCATTTTTTTTGCTCATCCGCGACATACAGTAAACGGGCTAATGCCTCTTCATGGATTTCACTTTCGAAAAAGAAATCCAGATCCAGTTTTTGATGAAACGGAGCGTGTGTCAAATTCCAGAAATCGCAATACATGATTCTCTTTTGACCTGTTGATTTTGAGTTTGAACCTCTTGTTCTGATTCTCTGCTCCTTGCATAAGGCACAGGAAACGAGATACCATCCATAAACGGGGATCGACACGTTCAGAGTCACCGATTTGAGTGACCACTGAGTGGGGAGATTCCCGTATGGTTAAAATCGGCCTTTCAGTACTATCAGCATGACTGATCCCCGTCCGTCTATTCTTTTTTTCTCAACTTACGTATTTTAAAGAGCTTAAAGTTTCTTGGTTCCGCCTCTTCTCGAGATAATTTATGCCGCACCGATTTTTCTTCCCAGGTTCATTTGAACCAGATCGACTACTGCTGGAAGGCAGTGAAGCCCATCATTTGCTGCATGTTTTACGAATGCAGGTAGGTGATTCTCTGCTGGTATTTAATGGCACGGGAGCCGAGGCAGAAGCGGAGATTACAAAAACGGGACGAAAAACGGTCGAAATCAAGATCACAGAGCGACTCGAAGCTCAAGCGAATACTCAGGTTCCTCTGATTTTAGCCACAGCGGTTCCCAAGGGAGACCGGTTTCGCTGGCTGGTTGAGAAAGCGGCGGAACTGGGTGTGACCAGATTAGTACCTCTCATCACGGAACGCAGCAGTGTTGATCCTGGCGAGAATCGTTTGAAAAAATTACAACAAACAATCGTGGCTGCGGCAAAACAGTCGGGGCAGACTCGCTTGATGGAATTGGCCCCTTTGCAGACATGGGAAGATTTTTTAGAAGAAACATGCCAGTCGGACTGTCGTTTGTTGATTGCCGACCCGGAAGGGAGTGCGTTGGACCTTTTGTGTCAGACTGAGACGAACCTTGTGATGAGTCCTGTGATTCTGATGGTTGGTCCGGAAGGAGGCTTCACTTCTGAGGAATTCAATTCCGCGTTAGAAAAAGGAGCGAAGTCGGTCAAACTAAGTGAGGGTATATTACGGATTGAAACCGCTGCCATTGTATTCGCCGGACTGATTCGCCTTGCATCCAACAAGCCTGAATGATGTGTAAAAAGACATCCCTTAAATCAGCCAAGATGTCCCTCCCGGACGTAGAGCATGAAACTATAAATCACGACCGCCGCAACCACCAGTGAGCCAAGATTCAATAATAAGCGTGCTGTTGTTGGTCTCTTTGTGAAGACAATTTGTGCAATCACTGTGACAACGGCCACCAGTCCAAATTTGAAATAGACCATGCCCTTAATGCCCCAACTGGCAATAAAGTAATTCGCAATCTGATTCGATTCAACGATATGATTCGAACCTCCGGGTAAATGGTTAGTCCTCAGAAGCAGATACGTCATGAAGACATCGAGGGCATTAACCAAAATAAAAACGCTGGTTTCGCGTTCTAGCGGCAACTGACGATTCCAGAAAAAACCGCTCTTTTTCTCTTCAGAAGGAGTTTCTTCCATGCTGACTCTCACTTAACCAAAGACCAAAGACCAAAGACTAAAGTAGAAGTACCGCTAAGCCAGTTTACGCAGTTGATTGATGTAAGTCGGAATGGCTGCCTTGGGTTCTTCTTTCGCTTCATACTCCAGAACGAGAAAGTTTTTGTAGTGTGCGTCTTTTAGAATTTTAACGATGCGTGGAATATCAGCGGGAACTTCTTTACCTCTCACTCCCATTTCTACTTTGATTTGCGCATTGATCGCCAGCGGTGCAATTTGCTTTAGATCGGCGTAGGGGTCTTCCGTTCGGAAATTTCCACTGTCAAAGTTGATGCCAAAATTCGGCGCTTTATTAACACCGTCAATAATTCTCATCATCTGCGCGGGAGTAGAAGTGATCCCTCCATGATTCTCCAGCGCCAGGCTGACTCCTTTTTGTTCTGCATATTTGAGGGATTCGTTAATGCCTTTCTGACACATTTTGATAGCCTCGGCTTCATTGCCTCCTTTAGGAACTCTGCCAGCGAAAATACGAATCACGGGCGCGCCCAGGATGGCGGAGTAATCAATCCACTTGCGTGTCATTTGCAGTTGTTCGTCGCGGGCTGTTCCCAAGGGGAGACAGAAATCGTTGCCAATGGCGGTGCCGGATACTTCCATGCCGAGTGATCCCGCCAGATCGCGTGTTTTTTTCAGATAGTCAGTGCTGACGGGGTTCGGAAAGTAATAGCTGGTCAATTCACAGCCATCCAGTTTCAATTTGCCACAGTAGCGAACGAAATCCATGATATCCATGGTGGCTTTCGTTTTCCTGGGGCGTGGCTTGGGCCAGTTATGTTGCATATAACGGTGGAAAGAATAAGCGGCCAGACTCAGTTTCAGCTTCTTCGCTGCGTCTTTTTTCTGAACTCCTGCCGCTAATGTGGTGTCTGAAATCAAAGTGCCAGCTGTCAGGGCGCCCCAACCCCAAAGTGAAGAGCTTTTCAGGAAATCACGCCTGTTGGATTCGTGGTGAAACGGGGTCGGTGAATCAACTGCCATTATGTTTACTCCAGAAGTGAGTCAATGAAATTGAGATTGTAAAGGTAAGCTGCCAGTCTACCAGGAAAAGAGGCTCGTTCATTTTGACAAATCACAGGTGCTAAAGAAACCCTCGATATCAAAAACAGGCAGAATTGCAAAGTTTCCGCGGATGGCTAAACTAACTCTATTATATAGATATCACTGACAGAGTACCTGTCTGTTTGTTACGATATGCGGCCGGGGAATATTCCTCGCGAAGAAGTAACTGAATTTTGAACGGGCCATTGTGCCCATGACCTATTAGGAAGACCGGACACAATGCCTCGTTACGACGCCAAGCGGATCGAAACCAAATGGCAGACATATTGGGATCAGCATGAAACTTTCAAGACAGGAGAATTTGTTGAAGGCAAAGAAAAACTCTATGTCCTTGATATGTTTCCCTATCCTTCAGGCGATGGTTTACATGTTGGTCATCCGGAAGGCTATACGGCAACAGACATTGTATGCCGCCACGCCCGAATGCAGGGTAAACAGGTTTTGCATCCGATGGGTTGGGACGCCTTTGGTTTGCCTGCCGAGCAGCACGCCATCAAAACAGGCACGCCTCCCCGAATTACGACGCAGAAAAATATCGATACATTTCGTCGCCAGTTAAAAATGTTGGGTTTCAGCTATGACTGGAGCCGCGAGTTTTCTACTACTGATCCAGAATACTTCCGCTGGACACAATGGATCTTCCTGCAGTTGTTCGAGTCCTGGTTTGATCCGGAAAACGAGTGGACAGGCCCTGATGGTAAAAAACGTGCGGGTCGTGCCAGGCCAATTAGCGAGTTGCCGATTCCCGAAAAAGTAAAATCTGCAGGTGAAGAAGCGATTCGCCATTATCAAAACCGTAATCGCTTGGCATATCAACACGAGGCTCCCGTTAACTGGTGTCCCGCGTTGGGAACCGTGTTGGCGAATGAAGAAATCATCGACGGAAAAAGTGAGCGAGGCGATCACCCCGTTGAACGCATTCCCTTACGTCAATGGATGCTCCGCATTACAAAATATGGTGATCGATTGATTGATGGCCTCGAAGGCCTTGACTGGTCTGAGTCCATTAAATCATTGCAAAAAAACTGGATCGGCCGTAGCGAAGGGGCTGAAGTCGATTTCTTTATCGGCTCCGAAAACCAAACGACAGATTTGGATCAGGCATTCGAAACATGGAAGTCAACTCGTGCCGCATCAGGCTTTTCAGAAGAGCCAGAGGCAGACGTGTTGCGAATTTACACGACACGCCCCGATACATTATATGGGGCAACCTACATGGTGTTGTCCCCGGAGCATCCGTTTGTAGACCGGTTGACAAAGGCCGAGCAGAAACAGGCCGTTGATACCTATCGCCAGAAAGCAGCACTCAAGAGTGATCTCGATCGAACTGATTTGGCAAAAGAAAAGACGGGGGTTTTTACCGGTAGCTATGCTGTGAACCCAGTTAATGGTGCCCGGATTCCCGTGTGGATTGCCGATTATGTTTTGATCAGCTACGGCACCGGTGCCATCATGGCGGTTCCTGCGCACGACTTACGCGACTGGGAATTTGCTGTCGAATTCAGCTTGCCCATCATTCCCGTAGTACAACCAGCAGACAATTATGAGCCTTCAAAAGACGAGTTGGCATTGGAAACTCAAATCGACGGAGAAAAACGAACGCCGTTTTCCGGAATGGGAACGGCCATTCATTCTGGCGAATTTGATGGGATGAAAACCGCGAAGTTTAAAAAGCAGATTACCGCCAACCTGATAGAGCAGGGGGTTGGTAAGGGAGCCGTCAACTATCGCTTGCGCGACTGGCTCTTCAGTCGACAGCACTTTTGGGGTGAACCGTTTCCCATCTGGCATGAACTCGATGCAGACGGAAAAATCACAGGTTTGATGCGTCCTGATCCGGAAGAGAGTTTGCCCGTCACCCTTCCTGAATTGAAGGATTATAAGCCAGCAGGTACACCTGATCCTCCTCTCGCTGCGGCTCCGGAAGAATGGCTCTATAAAACCGACTCTGATGGCACGCGTCTCTATCGAGAAGTGAACAGCATGCCTCAATGGGCCGGCTCCTGTTGGTATTACTTACGATTTGCTGATCCAGAGAACAATGAGCGGTTTGTCGATCCAGAGAATGAAAAGAGCTGGTTGCCAGTCGACCTTTATATTGGTGGCGGCGAGCATGCCGTTTTGCATTTGCTTTACGCGCGTTTCTGGCATCAGGTTTTGTTTGATCTCGGGCATGTGACTTGCGCTGAACCATTCCAGAAGTTGGTCAATCAAGGCATGATTTTGGGTGATGTCGAATTGACGGGTTTTCAGACTGTTGATGGTGCCTGGGTTTCATCCAAGGCCGTCGCTGAATCAGATGAGTCCGAAACAAAGTGGATTGAAAAATCCACTGGCACGCCTGCGACTATCGTGAGTTTGAATTCCGAGCAGGTGCAAAAACAGGGTGAGGATTTCACGCTCGTTGATGATCCAACAATTTTCGTGAACAGCCGCGCTTATAAGATGTCGAAGTCAAGGGGCAATGTAGTGAACCCTGATTTTGTGGTCGAACAGTATGGTGCAGATGCCTTACGGATGTATGAAATGTTTATGGGGCCGTTAGAGGCAACCAAACCGTGGAGCATGAGTGGCGTCGATGGCGTCAGTCGTTTCCTCGGACGTGTCTGGCGATTGATGATTGAAGAACGCGATGAGGAAGTCACCTTAAGTGCAGCCGTTACGGACGAGGATCCCTCTGAAGAACAGTTACGAATCTTACATAAAACGATTAAAGCAGTTACCGAAGACATTGAGAAATTGTCCCTCAACACGGCGATCAGCCGCATGATGGAATTTACGAATGCAATGGGACAACAGAAAGCCAGATCCAAGTCCGTCCTGTCTGATTTCGTGTTGCTCCTTTCGCCCTTTGCGCCGCATATTACGGAAGAACTCTGGAGTGTTCTGGGAAATACCGAATCGTTAGCGTATCAGTCCTGGCCAATCTATGATGAATCGTTATTGCAGGAATCGGTTGTGGAGATTCCCGTTCAGGTCAACGGGAAATTACGTTCCAAAGTTTCTGTCGCGGCAGACGCCGATCAGGCAACGATGCAGCAGGCAGCAGAGCAAGATGAAACGGTTGTCAAGTTTCTTGAAGGAAAAACGATTGTCAAAGCGATCGTTATTCCCGGCAGAATGGTGAACTTCGTCGTGAAATAGAGTAGGACGCTCACCATTAAGTGCCAAGGGGTTATTCTTCATCCAGCCGGTAGAGTGGTTGGCTGATGCCTGTGGCATCGACGGACCAGGGAAGCCAGACAAAGGCGACTTCATTCACCATGAGATCCGACTTGCGTGGACGGACCGGATATTCATCGATTTCGAAATCTTCCGGATGAATGGGTTCTTCCAGCTTGTCAATTTCCTTTTGGAATTCGTCTTCGAGGTCGGCGAATTTTTGCTTCTGAACTTCCAATGCTTCTTTTGCCCGACCGATGTCATCGTGTTCTTTGGCAGCGCGTCCTACATTACGGGCGGCCGTTGATGCTTTTCGCATATTCGTGGCACTGGCTACTTTTCTGCCCATGAGAGCACCAAATATTGTGGTTCCCAGTGAAAGAAAGGTGCTCAATTTTTTATCACTGTATTGAGATTCTTCACGTGCTACGCGTTCTTCTGCTGTGCGAATGCGATTTTTGATGGTTTCAAATTTAGATGCATATTTCGTACGCAATTTTTCCATTTGCAAATCGCGTTTTTCGCGCATGAGTTGCTTGAGCCTTGCGCGAAAAGCTGCTTCGTTTTCGTTGGGATCGGAATACAATTTGGGGTCCGCGCTGAACCACAAATTAAGCGGACGTTCCTGATAGAGGTACGTTTTCAGATTCTTTTCCCATGATTGATATTGTTTCTTTTTTGTTAATGCACTATCGACTTCTGCAAATTGTGCCTGCTCTGCGGGTTCGTTTTCGTATTCCAGATTCCCGGTCGGGATGGAAGTTGCTTCTTCCCAGATGGATTCGGGAAGTTCACCTGTGATCGTTGTCAGCAAGGCGACATCTTGCCAGAGATCCACTTTCGATTTGGCATCTGCATAACGAAGTTTCGCCAGACCGATGAGGCCAACGCGATACACCAGACGGCTACCTTGTGCCAACAGGTTAGACGCTGTGAAAATACGTTGTCTGATTTCCGATGGGATCAGCGGTCGTTGCGTGGGATCGCTTTCTGGCGAGGTTGTGACAGTTGGCGCGGGCGCGGTTCCTGCTGTTATCTCTGCAATGCTATCCTTGCGGGGCTGCATCAGTTCTTTAATCTGAGTCCGTGTGAGGGGTCCGCGCAGGTAAGAGAGCGCCCATCTTGTATGAAAGACAACTGGCGTTTCTTCATGCACATTGTGTAACAGAAAGACCCGGCTTCCCAGATCAGAGAGCGTCGCTTCCATTTGTTGACGATCAAACTGGCTTCCCGCTGTTCCCGAAGCACTTTTTAGACCATCGAGCAATCGTGCTTTATCTCTCTCGGTTTGCAGACGGCCGATGAACCATGTACCCGTATTCGAGAGACCTTTGTAATCCAGGTCGACCGGATTTTGTGTGGAGAGTACAACACCCAGACCAAAAGCGCGGGCCTGTTTTAATAGAGTCAGCATTGGTGTTTTCGAGGGGGGATTGGCAGTAGGGGGAAAGTAGCCGTAGACTTCATCCATATACAGGATTGCCCGCAGACTGGATGTGCCCGATTGACTGCGCACCCAGGCCAGGACTTCATTGAGCAGCACCGTTACGAAAAACATGCGTTCCGATTCTGAAAGATGAGCGATCGAGAGAATGGAAATCCGCGGTTTGCCTGCTTTTGTCATCAACAGGTTTCCAATGTTCAATGCCTCGCCCTGCATCCAGGATTCAAATCCTGGTGAGGCTAACAGATTATTAAGCTGCATCGAGAGTTGCATGCGCTCTTTGGAAGGATAAAACGTTTCCAGATCCAGGAAGCCTACTTTATCGATGGGTGGTACTTGAATTTCCTGAATCAGGCTGGCGATGGACAGATTGCGTTTTTCTTTCCAGGCATTGCTGAGAATATTTGAGAGCAGGATATGCTCGCGGCTATTAATTGGGTCGGCGTCGATTTTCAGTAACGCCAACAACCCGGACACAGCAGACATGATCCGATCGCGCAATGCATCGCTGTCGTTTAAAACCGCATCACTGGGCGCATCAAATGATTTCAAGACTGAAATCGGCAAGCCGGCGTTGCTACCCGGAGTATAAATGGCCATGTCGACAGCAGAACGAAGCCGTTCAATGCGGGCGCCATCCTGTTGCCAGTCTGCCAGCCCCTTTTTCCAGAGGTCGGCCGTCCAGCTGGCATACTCGTCCGGGGTTTTTCCTTTACGAACCGCTTCACTTTCTTCAATCCAGGGGCGAAAGTCAGTCGGTTTCAAATCCGGAAAGTTGAGCAGCAGGTTTCCCAGATCCCCTTTGGGATCGATGGCGATCACGGGAATGTCATCAATGGCGGCTTCTTCCAGAAGGGACAGGCACAACCCGGTTTTGCCGCTGCCTGTCATCCCGACACAGACTGCGTGTGTCGTCAGGTCTTTGCTGTCATACAGTACTAAATCGTCTTTGATTTCTCTGTTGGGCAGATCATATTCTCGACCCAGATAGAATGCACCGAGTTTTTCGTAGGGTTGATCAGTCATTACGCACCATGAACGGGAGGAGGATATGAAAAATGAGATCGGTATGACAATCAGAAATCGTCAACTTTCAATCTGATCATAGAGTAACATTCTGGCGCCATGATTTCACGTTTGGGATGAGAGTCTTCTCTGAAATTTGCAGCGAAGAATCAACCAGGAACGGCATTCACTGCGGTTCTTCCTGTTCAGTGACGACAGAAAAACAGGAAAAAACCTCTTCGGGAATGCGACGTGGTGTGAGATTTTCATAATTCACAAAAGCCCAGTTTGTCTCGGCTCGAACCAGCAGTTCAGAATCGGCGGGCCGTATGATGCGGTACTTTCGGAGTGATTTGACTTTTTTTAGTGTGGAAATCCAGGTTTGTACTACGATTTCCTGGTCCACAAATGCCGGTTGTAGATATTCAATATAGTGACTCCGCGCCACCCAGCCGATTTTTTCTTCTCGATAACGACGTGGCGACCAGCCATTGGCACTGGAATGATCGACAGCCGCATCCTGCAGCCATTTCAGATAGATCACATTATTCACGTGACCCAACCCATCAATTTCCTCTTCCGTGACTAAATGACGGTATTCATAAATGCGATGCATGGAATTTGTGTCCCGGGTTATGGTATGTTAGCACCAGAAATGATCACAGGCTGCGTTGAGAGAGCCATCCAACATGATCTGGATCATGTGTATTGAAATAGTGTAATTGAATTGAACGATAATGGAATCAGAGTTCCATGAATAATTTAGAGTCGCTTCCACTGGTGATTGGATTAGGTGAATTGCTGTGGGATTGTTTTGGTGATGAAAGACGCCCCGGCGGTGCGCCGGCGAATGTTGCTTTTCAGGCAAATCAACTGGGATGCCAGGGGGCCGTTGTCTCGCGCGTCGGACAAGACGCGTTGGGAACAGAGTTACTGGACTTTTTAAAGCAGCAACAGCTTTCCACAGATTATATACAGCTCGATCAGACGTTCCCCACGGGGACAGTGACCGTAGAGTTTACCAATGCCAATGACCCTCAGTATACGATTCATGAGCAGGTGGCCTGGGATCATCTGGAATTCAATGGCACATTGGCAGAATTGATGAAACAAACGCGGGCTGTCTGCTTTGGCACGTTAGCCCAGCGCGAGGAGACATCGCGTGAGTCGATTCACAAATGTCTGGCATCGACGGACTCTGATTGTCTGGTCGTGTATGACATCAATTTACGCCAGGATTACTACGATCGAAGCTGGATCGAGCGTTCACTGTCAGCCGCTAAGATCGTCAAGCTGAATCAGGAAGAAGTTGGTATTTTGTCTGATCTGTTAAATTTGACACTGGGAGATCTGAAACAGTTTGCAGATCATCTTCAACAGGCGTATGAAGTGGAAGCGGTCTGCATTACGCGTGGCGCAGCGGGATGTTTGATTTTTACATGCGATCAGGAATATGATATCCCCGGCACTCCGGTTGAAGTGGCTGATGCAGTTGGTGCCGGCGATGCCTTTACCGCGGCGTTAATTTCCCGTCGCCTGTTGGGATGGCCCTGGGAACAGGCGGCGTTATTTGCAAATCGTGTGGGCGGTCTGGTGGCCAGTCACTCAGGTGCGATGCCTGTATTGCGAGCGGAGTTCGAAAAATTGAGTCAAGAAATTCAAATCCGATAAAAATATTTTGAGTTTATAACCTTTTAAGTTCTTCAAATAGAGTAAGGATGATTGCGATGTCACGTTTGACTTTTTTTGCATTGACTTTAGTGGCGATTAGTTTTGTCGGGTGTTCCAGTGAAACTCCTACGGCCGTCGATCCGAATGTTCCTGAATCTAGTGATCCTGTTGTTTCTCAAGAAGGAGCGTCAGAAAAAACAACAAGTTCTCCAGAAGACTTTCAGGTTTTACTGGAAACAACAAAGGGTAAAATCAAGCTGGAGGTGCATCCTGAATGGTCACCGCTGGGGGCGGAACATTTCAAAGAGCTGGTGAAGATGGGTTTTTACGATGACGTTGCTTTCTTTCGCGTGATTGATGGATTTATGGCACAGGTCGGTGTGAATGGTGATCCCGCGTTGCACGCGAAATGGAAAGATAACAATATTATGGACGAGCCTGTTGTGAAATCCAATAAACGTGGATATGTCTCGTTTGCGAAGACAGGCGCACCCAATTCCCGATCGACACAATTCTTTATCAACTTTGGTGATAACTCTAATCTGGATGGGATGGGATTTTCACCGTTTGCGCAAGTCATCGAAGGCATGGATGTTGTGGATTCTCTGTATAATGGTTATGGCGAAGGCGCACCGCGGGGACGAGGTCCTGATCAGATGCGAGTGGTCGGTCAAGGGAACGCCTATCTGAAAAAAAAATTTCCCATGCTGGACTACATCAAAAAGGCAACCATTGTCGGTGAAGCGCCTGAAAAAGCAGAAGCCAAACCTGAGTCTGCAGAACCGGCCGCAAAAGAGGACAAGAAACCGGTAGAACCCAAGGCTGAGAAGAAAGAAGAGCCAAAAACAGAAAAAGAGACACTGAAAAAAGAGGCTGCTAAAAAAGAAAATTAATCAGTAGATCACCCCGGTGGTTAATCGTTGACCGGCATACGCACAAAGGGAGCCCGGATGCAATCCAGTTCATCCAGCTCCCTGCTGGCAGCCTGGAAGCGACCTTCTGTTGTGCGGTGCGTCATAATGACCAGCGGTACAATCGGGTAATCTTCGCTCTGATCGACTTCGGGCGCTTCATGTTGTACCAGGCTGGCGATACTAATCAGGTGGTCTCCCAGTACATTCGTGATATCAGCCAATACGTGCGGGCGATCTTCCACATTCAATCGCAGGAAGTAACGTCGGGAGATCGCTTCGCGAGGCATGATCGTGATTTCCGGCTGTGCATCCCAGAGATTCAGTCTGGGAAATGTGATCGCGGCGCGTCCGACGGCAACGTCGACCAGATTGGCAACCACTGCGGACGCGGTTGCCATCTGTCCGGCTCCCATGCCTGACAGCCAGACTTTTCCCACAGCATCTCCTTCCAAAGCGATTTTATTATACGCGTCTTCTACATGTGCTAATGGGTTATCATTGCGAATCAATGTCGGTTGGGCATGCATTTCTAATTGCCCCTCCAGTAATTTGGCTACCGCCAGCAGCTTGACGGTATATCCCAATTCAGCCGCGTATTGTAAATCGGCTAGAGAGAGCGAATCGATTCCCTGTCTGAGGAACTGGTCCAGATTGACTTTGATTCCGAGCGCCAGTTGAACAAGAATTCCGAGTTTCTGCGCGGCATCGGTGCCATCCACATCCATGGCAGGGTCTGCTTCGGCATAACCAATTTCTTGAGCCGAACGCACTGCGTCTGCGTAGCTGGTATTATGCGAAAACATTTGTGTCAGAATATAGTTGCTGGTTCCATTCAGGATGGCTTCAATCGAAGTGATCTGGTTAGCCGACATGGCCTGTGTGACGGTTTCGATTAAAGGCACACCGCCGGCGACGGCTGCTTCGAAGCAAATGCAGCGATTCAGTTCTCTGGCGCGCTGGAACAGGCTCTCGCCTTTTTCGCAGAGCAGCGCTTTGTTTGCAGTAATGACGTCTTTGCCGCTTTCCAGAACCCGCAGCATTGTGTCATAGGCGGGATCGATTCCGCCTATCAATTGAATCACGACGTCGATGGCGTCGTCATTGATCACCGATTCCAAGTCGTCAGTCAGCACTCCCGAAGGGAGTTCGAGATCTCGTGTTTTGGAAAGATCTCTGACGACTGCCCGCTTGAGATGGATTGGTCGTCCGGCGCGTCGTGTCATTTGCTCAGTTCGATTGAGCAAAATTTTCGCGACACCACTGCCTACGGTTCCCATACCGATAATGGCTACATTTAACGGAGAAGACGACATTCCAGATTCCTGAGTTGGTTGTGATGGTGAATTTCAGCGAGGGGACCTAAGTTCTGCACCGTACTATAGACGCTTCCCCTGGTCAGTGGAACCATTGACTGAGGAATCAGTTCAGTTCGGGATGAGAATCTCGTCGAATTTATCGGTTTTAAGGGCTAATACAAGGCAGGATGAGTCGCGTGTGTCGTACCTACCGGTTCAATCGCAGGAGAGCAGTTCTTTATTGCTGACAAAGTTTTTCCAGCAGGCATATTTTTCTTGTTTCACCTGTTGCAGCAGAACCGGATTGCGACTGGGTTTGGCCGGCTTCTGAAATAGTTTCATACCGGCTTGAGTAGGAGTGCGACCTCCTTTTTTTGTATTACATCGACGACAGGCGCTGACAATATTTTCCCAGCTCATGCCTCCGCCGTGAGAGCGGGGAACAACATGATCCAGGCTCAACTGCTTCACACCAAATTTCTTATGGCAATACTGGCAGCGATAACTGTCCCTGATGAAGATATTCCGACGATTGAATTTGATGGTATTGTTGGGGATACGATTATAGTGCAGCAGGCGGACAACTCGGGGAACCTGAATTTCGAAGTTGACGGAAAGGATCCAGTCATCCAGTTCCGTTCGTTCATGAAATTCAGATCTCAGCTCACTGATTTCGATCCAGGAACTGAAGTCATAATTCATAAAACTGCCGTCTTCAACGCTGATGACTTCTGCAATGTCTTTACTGAGCAGACAGAAAGCACGTCGGGCGGTGATGACGTGGACTGGTGAATAAGTTTTATTCAACGCCAACACGCTTGACTGCATGGCACTCGACTGTGCTTTTACGGTAGTTGCAGAAATCATACGCCGACCACCCTCCAGATCGATTTGCAAGGTCATGGCAATGTCAAAGTGTGATTACATTTAACGCGACTCACTCAAAAAAAGTATCATGGGAATTGCCGGGCATAATACCTGAATTTGTACACCGGTCAATTCAAAGTCCGAGAATCTTTGCATGGTTGATGCGCGCACTCTCATCGCAAATATTTTATACTTCAAGGGTCCTCTCGTTCAACTCTTCTCAGAAGCTTTTTTAAACCCAAATTGATGCGATGTCACAATTTATGGTCAGATCGATCTTCATTCGCACTATAAAAACAAGTTCAAAATGAATATGAAACGAGTCGCAAACGAGAACTGAATCTCAGTAGCGACTCTTTAAGGAATTGTTCATATGTATAGGTGTGTGGTGTTTTCCAAACTTTGAATTTTCTTCAGAGAGACAACATTACCGTCAGCTTTAAGAGAACTCATTCGGGCGAACTATGCCAAATTCAGGCGAGAAATCTCGTTATCAATCACAGGCAATTTCAGTCGAATGAATTGAGTTCGGTCATCAGACGGTCTCGAAAGTCACTCATCTGATCGGGTGAGAGTAACGGTTCTACAAAACATAATGTCATATGCAAGCTGCCTGCGAGTGTTGATACAAGCAACATGACTTCCGGCCCTACCGCATTCTGCCCGGAGATGGAATAATCTTCGCGAATCGTTATATCGCCGATTTGTTCCGGCAGTGGAACCGGTCCGATATTCGACACGCCAACGGTGCCGAGTCGTCCCCAGTTATTTCCCGTAGCAATTTGCTCAAGCGATTTTCCGACAAAATCTCCAAAAAAGGGAACAGGAGGCCGGGCAAGGGGAACGGAGTCACGCACCTTTTTCGAACAAATTTGTGCCAGGGACAAGAGGTTACCAGAGTCCTCATGGGGAATTTTATTCATAAACCAGAAAATGAAGCAGCCGGGTTCGCGGGAATAGTCACCCGGTCCGCAATCATTGCGCAGAGAAATATTCGACAATGTCAGGCAGGGTGAATTCCGGTCGTGCAGTAGTTCCTCGCTCGTTCGAATCATCGCTGCCAACAGCAAACCTTGAAATGAAATACCTTGTTGTTTTGTTGTATTCAGAAGTGCGGTGGTTTGCTCTGTCTCCAAACGAACAAAACGGACGCGCGTTTTTCTGGCTTCAATATGGGTCGGTAATCCTTCAGGCCTTTGAAAACGTGCCATCGTTTTCTGCTGACGCTTCAACTGAAATTCGTTGATGATAAACAGCAAGCTATTTCGTAACCTGTTTTCTTTATGCAGCAGCAACTCCAGCGGTTGAGTGATCGTCGTTTCAGTCAGCTCTGTCTCGGTCGGTTGCTGGAACTCTTGCAGAATGCGTTCGAGATGCACGGTTGCCGTCACAGGGTCGGCAATGGCATGGTTGTAAACCAGCAGTATTTCCCAGTCAGAAGACGCAGCAGAATGAACCACCACCATCCGCCATTGCGGGCCACCATTTTCCAGACGGCGGGTAAGCTGTTGTTCGGTTTCCTGACGCCAATGCTCGGGGGAATCTCTTGTGACTGATTCAACAATTGGTTGAAAGTTCTCCAGTCTTGCTAATCTTGGTTTCTTTCTGTGTCGAACGATGGTAGAGGCTAGTAGAGGCAGTGATCGGGTAGCGTGTTCCGCCGCAGCGCGGAGTTTCTCAACATCACAAGGTCCGGATAGCAGAACCGCTCGAATCATCAACCAGCCTCCGTACCGGTCGTTTCCTTCTTCAAACAGGCGTTCCACAAATCCTAAGGGACGCAGTAACTCAGGCATGGATCGAACCAGTGCGGACAAAGAGGGTTGTGAAAACTTTTATCCTATCATCATATTCAACGCTATGACAACTTTGGCAACGAATGTTCGCCACAAATCCAGCATGTCAGGAGAGATATGTGATCAACGTGCCAAAATTCTCACTGGTTTCGCTTCACCAGATCTATCAGATTTGGTGAAGCGACTTGAAAACCAGAATGAGATTATTGTAACCAGGAAAGTGGCGCCGTTGCTGGGGGCATTTTTATGAGTTTCACGCAGGAAACTTCTTTGTGCTGGGAGACTTCCTCAAGTGCAGCATCCGGAACATCTCCATCTACATTCAACACTGCGATTGCCTCGCCACCAGGTTGGTTTTGCAGTCGCCCTAAGGCCATGTGAGCAATATTGACTTTGTGGTTGCCCAACACAGTGCCGATGTAACCGATGAGCCCGGGTACGTCATTATGTCGGTAAATCAGCAGGTTACCATCAAGGTAGCCATCAAGGTAGAACTCATCGAGACGTGTCAGACGTAAAAAGTCCTGACCAAAAATGGTTCCGGCAGCGGAAGATTGTCCTTGTTCGGTTTCAATTGTTGCAGAGATCAACGTGGAGAGGGTTCCCACTTCGGTGGATCGCGATTCCGAAATGTCGATGCCACGTTCTTTGGCGAAGACAGTCGCGTTTACGATATTGATGTCTGCCTCAAATGCATTGGAAAGCAACCCTGCGGTGAAGCTGGAGGTAATCAGTTTTGTCTGTTTCTCTGCCACTTCGCCACGATATTGTATTTGAACACTTTTCAGGATGCCTTTAGTCAATTGAGACAAAAACAGGCCTAGCCGATGTCCCAGTTCGATATGCGGTTTGAGATCTGCCATCTCGGCGCCCGAAACAGGAATCATGTTGATAGCGTGTCTAATTTCGTTTCGAGTCAGAAAGTCTGAAATGATTTCTGCGGCTTCCAGCGCCACCATCTCCTGAGCTTCATCTGTAGAAGCACCGAGATGAGGAGTAGCCAGCATGTTGGGGGCATCAATCAGTCGTTTGTTTTCTGGTGGTTCCTGAGTAAAGACGTCACAAGCGGCGCCGGCGACTTTGCCCGATTCGAGGGCATCGGCCAGATCGTCTTCATTCACAATACCCCCTCGGGCACAGTTAATGATTCTGACTCCGGATCGCATCGAAGCGATACGTTCTGCGTTGATCAGGTCACGCGTTTCATCAGTCAATGGAGTATGTACAGTCAAAAAATCACAGTGTTTGACCAGCTCATCAACTTCTTTGTAAAGTTCAATGCCATATTCGGCTGCGCGTTCTGCCGAGAGGAAAGGGTCATAACCAATGATTTTCATTTCCAGGCCTTGTGCCCTTTGTGCCACCGAAAGACCGATCCGTCCCAGGCCGATAATGGCCAGCGTTTTACCGGCAACCTGGGTTCCCGTTAATTTCTTTCGTTCCCACTTGCCTTCTTTCATGGTGGCGTAAGCAGGACCAATGTTACGGGCCAGAGACATCATTAAAGCTATTGTCTGTTCTGCCGTGCTGGTGGTATTTCCCGCAGGAGTGTTCATCACGACGATGCCTTCCCGAGTGGCGGCAGCGCGGTCGATATTATCGACGCCCACACCAGCCCGGACGATCGCCTTGAGTCTGGGTTGATCTTTCAGGACTTCTTCAGTCAGCTTCGTTGCACTGCGAATGATAATTCCATCAGCCGATTTGAGCGCCTCTCGGACCTCTTCTGGTGAAAGTCCGGAACGAATATCGAGCTCGATTTCCGGGTTTTCTTCTAGAATTTTCAGACCAGCTGGCGAAAGATTGTCCGTGATCAGGACTCGGTACATGGAACTCACTCACTTCTTAAAAAAGAAAGGCAAAGGGTCAGGAAATCACTACGACTCCTGTATAATACAGAGATTTCGTCCCTTAGCATAGTTCGCCAAAAAATCGCGCCAAGGCAAATGACACTGCAATGTAAGGAATTCCAGAAACAGTTTAATCCTCTCTGGGAAGAGAATCGTTTTTCATAAGTAAACCATCGTTTTCCGCCTGTAAAAGGGGATTAGATCAGTCAAAATGAGTATGATATTCTGTGCACATTCTTCTGTATTGATCCGGGATTACTATTTTTGAGAATTCATTGTAAAGGATAGAAATGAAGCGTTCTCTATTCAAAATTCTGGTTGTGATCCTGCTCATTTCGTTCCCGGTGATATTGCATCAGGTTTATCGGTGGACGACGGCATTGCCCAGTCAGATCACGATTGCCGCCGGGTATCCCGAAGGCCGCTATTATGGTCTCGGAGAACAGCTCAAAGCAACGCTGGAGCAACAATTTCAGATCAAGGTGCAGGTTCTGGAGACCAAAGGCTCTCTGGAAAATTTGCAGTTGTTACGGAGTGGAAAGGCAGACCTGGGCTTCTATCAACCGGGTACCGAATTGGCGCTCTCGAAGTTGAAGAAACCGGCAGAACGTGCGGAAGCGAACATTCATCATTCAGATCACATCTGTTTTATTGCGAATTTGTACTCACAAGTTCTGCACATTATCGTGCGATCCGATTCTGATATCGTGGATGTAGAAGATCTGAAAGGCCGCCGGATTTCAATCGGTCAAAAAGATTCCGGAGATCTGGCTGCAAGTCTTCCTCTACTACGACATTTACAGATCAATCTGGATGAAATCGATGAAGTTTATCTTTCTTATCATGAGGTCAAGGAATTGCTGGGTCAGAAGAAACTGGATGGCATGATTGTGACATTAGGTATTGAGGCACCGATGCTGCATGATTTACTGGATACCGGAAAATATCGAATATTGGAAATCCCATTTAGTGCTGCACTGGCTCGTAAGGAAGCGGGCTTTTATGAATATGAGATTCCCGCGGGATTGTTTCGCAGGTCAGATCCTACCGTCCCTGAGCAAAATTTAAGAACGGTCGCCTGTGGTGCGCACCTGCTGGCACAGGAGTCTGTTTCTGATGAACTGATTGCCCATATTACCTCCGTGATTATGCATCAAAAATTTTCGCGGCACATGCATTTGAACGAACTGTTTGTCGAGGGAAGTAGTTTTGCGCGGGATAATCAGAGTTTTCCGGTGCATGCTGGTGCGGACCATGTCTATAACCCGGAATTGAAACCGTTCATGAATTCTGAATTTGTGGAAGCGACAGAGGGCATGCGCTCGTTTATCGTGTCGATGCTGATTGCCGCCTATTTGTTATTTCGCTGGATCCAAAAACGGCGTGCGAAAGCTCAGGACCATAAACTGGACAGATTCATCATAAAGTTGGTGGAAATTGAAAACAAACAAATGCAGCTGGACGGAAATAACTTGGATGACGGGCCTGCTTTACACATCCTGCTGGATGAAGTCACGATTTTACGCCAGGAAACATTGAAACAATTTTCAGCTCATGAACTGAACGAAGATCGTGCCACCGATGCTTTTCTGGGAATGTGCCACGCACTGAGTGACAAAATAAATGCCAAACTGTTAGGCTGGAAAATAGACCGCCTGGGTGAGACAATTACCCGGTCTTGATCTCATCGACGTGGATGGTCTTTTTTCATCAATCGTGCAACATTATTTTGTCCGGAATCGGATCATGCTGGCAGACGACAATCTCATGAATTGCTTCTTGATTGTCATGGGAATGGTTGTCGGTTATCTGTTTATACTGATTCCCATTTTGGTTTATTATGCGATTCAGCATATGCGATCACCTCAATTGATTTCATTGCCGGAAGCGGATTGGGATGATTACCTCACGGGGAAATGTCGTCTTGAATCTGATTGGGCTGGAACCAATCAATTCGAATTGGTTGGTATCTATCGATTACAGCAGAATTTTATTCTGGTGTGGCAAAATTCTGATATTGCCGCTTATTTTCAAATTACGCTCTCACCATATGGGCGGTTCCATAATTTTACGACTCTCTTCAAAGAAGATTATTCTCTGGTGACCGCCAATGACCGGGAATCTTTGGTCTTTCCCGCTCCCCCCAAGCGATTTGTGCAATCATTTGGAATCGAGAAGATTGACGCCTTGAATGAAAAACACCAGTCTTCCGTTGCCGATTTAACCAGAGTCAAACATCTGGAATTGCCAGAGCAGTTACCAGGTTTCGAAGAGACCTATCTTGGTAGCATCCAACAACAGCATGAGTATGTGCGTTCGTTTCCCTTTTATCCGATTCTGGGGATCTGGTGGTATCATATTGGTCGTCGTACGAAATTCAATCAACCCATTAATCTGCAAGAAGCGGTTTTAGAGAATTGAATGATGATATTTTGAATCCGAGAACGGTTTTCCGTATATTATTTCTGCAGTTTCCATAATCCTCGATGGATAATCCAGCCTTCCTTTCGTTTTTTTCTTTCAAAGCTGGTTTGGTAATCCATTTCATGTTCAGGGGAATGTTCTTCAGGTGTTTCCCTGCGTGTGAACTGACTTGTGTGATCCATCAGGTTTTTAACCCGATCGAAGTATTCTTCCACGTCGGTCCAGAAGTGAAGCTCACCACCGTTTTTCAGCGCAGTGGTGATCTGTTTGACGAACACGTCTGTAAAGATTCGATGTTTGTGATGTTTTTTTTTCCACCAGGGATCAGGAAAGTAAACGTGAACCTCTGAGATGGATGAGTCTGGAATATATTTATCAAAGGCAATTCTGGCATCACCTCCCAGTACGCGGGCATTCGTACGATTTGCTTTCAGTAGTCGGGTCGCTCCCCTGCGTCCTTCGCGATAATTAATTTCCATACCGAGATAATTTTTGTCGGGGTTGGCTTCACTGGAATTGAACAGGAAAAGCCCGCGGCCTGCGCCCACATCTAAAACGACGGGGTTGTCGTTTCCGAAAAAGAGACTCCAGTTCAAGGGGCCTTCCAGGTCTTCAAGAGTAAGAAAATAGGGTTTGAGATCATTCACAGGTTGAGAACATGACATGATAGAAAGCAGGGGCACTTTGAGTTTTTAGTAAGCAGGCAATTATTACGACGCACACACTGTAGAATAGATGGCGGGGCGTGTAAATTATCAATAGAGGGCCTGAGGTTGTTTTTTAGGAGATCTGGATGTTACCCGAGTTTTTAATGCAGGCTGCCACCGAAGTAAAAACAGCGTTGATGTTAAAAGACGAGAAGCTGGTGCTTGCGGAAAGTTGTACAGGGGGCTTACTGGCAACATTATTAACCAGTCTGCCGGGGATTTCCGAATTCTTTTGTGGGTCGGCTGTGGTTTATCGCTGGGATACGAAGATGAAGTGGCTGGGAGTCCAGCCAGAGACCCTGGAAAAATATACGGATGTGAGTCGTGAGACTGCCAGAGAGATGGCATTGGGCGTTTTGAATCAAACTCCCGAAGCTTCATTGGCGGCTTCCATTTCCGGACATCTGGGGCCAAACGCACCCAAACAACAGGATGGACTGATTTGTATCGCGGTGGCAGGGCGAATCTCAACCGATCTCCACAGTCCACCTGAATTGATTACTGCTGAATCTTTCGAGTGTGATACTCTGATTGAAAAGCTTCAACTTGCTGGTAACTTCAGCCCGGAGCTCACTCTTCGGCAACGCCGACAACTTGCTGCTGCCTTCCAGCTGTTACAGATGATTTTAAATACTTTGGAGCAGTAGCTTCCCCCTGTTTCTCTGGAATTCAGGGCTGTGAGACGGGAACCTTCAAATCGGTTTCACACTGTGGTCGCATATTCCGAATAATCGTCAAACTTTACCCGTCTGGAAAAGGTTACTCTATTATTACACCTGTTGTAATCAGCTCTTCCAGCACGATCTTCGTTACGGACGCGATATTCTGTACTTCCCTTTACATCAGCACAACGTGAATAACCGAACTATTCATTAAGCCGTGAGTGGTCGTTCGAAGCATTTCATTTGGCATGATCGATGTAAATAGAATTTACCTCCCCTGGAGCGATCAAATCAAAAGAGACTTGAACGGACTCTTAGATGTGTTCATGGAAGTGTATTTACACAACGGCTAAGGCAAACTAATTGCTCTCGACTCATCTTTTTCGAGGATTTCATAATGAAGCGCTGTAGTATTTGGGCCGCGGTTCTTTCAGCTTCTGTCGCTGTTCCCTTCCTTGGCTGTTCACATATGCCCACAGCTATGCTCCCTTCATCCGCACGGCAAAAAGTCCTGGACAGCAAAATGGCAGTTGCTCAGGATCTGGAAACGAAAAAAGAATTGAAGAAGGCAAAAGCAGCCTATGAATCAATTCATAAATCCGATCCGAAACGCGCACTTGCCTGTCACCGGCTGGCAATCGTCAGTTATCGACTGGGTGAACGTAAGGAAGCGTTGGAATACTTCAAAAAAGCAGAAGAACTCACACCCGAGAACGCCGAGTTGTTGAGCGACTACGGTTACGCGCTTTATAAGCAGAAAAAATATAAGCAGGCCGAAGGTGTATTGAAGAAGTCGGTCAGTCTCGATCCCAAGAACGAACGAGCAATCACTCGTTTTGCAACGGTTCTTGGGACTCAAGGAAAAATGCAGGATACTTATACGCAGCTCTGTAAAATCAGTACGCCCGCAGAAGCACATGAAATTGTCGCACACCTGCACTCAGAACGTGGAGAAAAGCAACTGGCATTAAAGCATTATCAGCAATCGCTGGCGGTCAGTAAATCGAAAGCTTCCCAGAAATTAAAACCAGGCTCCCGAGAGTACAAAGTACATCAGCAATTATTAAAACGGGTTGAACAGAATATCGCCCAGCTTTCCAGTGATCCTGCTCTGAAGTCAACACACTCTGACAGGAAACTTGTTGCCCAGTCTCGTTCTCAGCAGACCAAAGGGAAACAGAAGACTACCAGAAAGGACAATGATTTCTTTCAAAAAGTCGCAAATTCTTCTGCTAAGGTGACTGACAAGAAAAAGCCAGTCAAACAGCAGAAGACCGAGGTCGCTGTAACCACGAATTCTCCTTTCCGTGTGATTCAGGATCGTCTGACTCAAGAGAATGGAGGGCAAACGATCGAAAATCCGTTTCTCACAGATCCGCAGTTAGCTGAATCGTCATTTAAAGAGTCCCAACCGGAAAAAGCCAAAAAATCGACTTCGAGAACAGATGCCAGACAAAAACGGAATCAACTTGATACGATATTGGCCCAAAAAGAGACTCGTCCTGATACAAAAGAAAAGGTCACTTTCAGAAGACTGACAGATCAAGATGTGAATCAAACCGTCAAAAATGAAAGACAGCCGGTAGAAGTAGCTCGTCGAAAAACAGTGGCGCATGTTGTTTCAAACCCAGTTCGGAAAAATTCAAAAGTAAAACGTTCTGCATTTGAACTGATGCGTGAATTGCAGAATGAACTGATAGACGGTTTCACTCCGCCCGAAGAAAAATTAGTGGTGCAAGAACCTCAGTTCCAATTAGTGCGGCAGTCGGTACCTCAGATCGAAGAGAATCGTCGGTTTGCTGACTACAGTCGGATGCAACCGACCCGGTCTCCTTTTGAAGACCATGTTCTCAATGACATTGGTAAATGGAATCCTGTAGATCCTGGTGCGAAAACTTCAAAACCCAGCCAGGTTATCAGAACCATATCACGAACCATTGATACACAGCCGGTTAAACAGAACCAGAAACTGATGGTACAGAATGCTCTGGTCAGTCGTCCGAAGCAGGAAGTGATGCGACCTTTGACAGCCACCACGATGTGCCCTGCCGCTAAAGGGGAAGTCCTGGTGTTAGTTCAGCAACTTGAGTCGCGTGATATTCCCATGTTGAAACAGTCAATACAACGTCTGGGTGCGATGGAATCGGCGGCTATCGCTGCGGCGCCTGCGCTACGATCTCTATCGAAGCACGAAAACAGGGGCGTACGAATTCAGAGCGCATTTTCCTTGTGGAAAATCGAAGGAAATACGGATGATTCAATTCCCACTCTGATTGAAGCGATGAATTCCTCTGTGGAAAGTGATCGTTCATTTGCTGCAGCCGTACTGTCACAGATTGGTTTCCATTCTCAGGAATTGACGCCCATCCTGGTTCGATCACTGTCAGATAATAATGATTATGTTCGGATGCATACGGCAGAATTGCTGGCCCGGAATTCTGACTGGAAATATCAGGCCCATAAAACTCTATCTGATTGTCTACAGTCCAAGGATGTGAATATCCGCTGGCTGGCCAGCTATAGTCTGGCCGATCTGAAACCACAAGATGATCGCGTGATTAGCGCATTGTCAATCGCTTTGCAGGATAAAGCCAGTCAGGTACGTGCCGGAGCCGCTTATGCACTGGGGGAAATCGGGCCCTCAGCTCGAAGATCAATCCCGGAACTGCAAAAGGCACGCTTTGATACGAATTCCGAAGTGAGAACTGCTGCGAAGAATGCCTTGAGTCGCGTTAGCCGGGTCAGCCCACCTTCGGCAAACTAGTGTTTCAGCGAATTCAGAGTCGGTTTCTAATCTGCCTGTTGCCGGTTAGAGCCGAACTCGGATCGTTGTGACGTGTTCGCCAGAAGCTTAATGGCGATTCCGGTACGAAATAGTCTGCTTATTCACCGTCTGGTATTGGCTACTCGGATCGAGGCCGGGTGCTGCAACGCGTTGAGGCGAGTTGTTTTGAGAGTCATTTGTGAGATGACGTTCAAGCCGTCCTTCCAACGCTTCTTCTTTTTTCTCCATGAGTTGTTCACGTCGCTTCCGTTCTCTGGTACTCGCCAAAGTTCCCAGTCCAAAATAGGAAATCAGCCCGAAAACACCCATCATAAGATAGGTGCTGTCTGTAGGGAGAGACGAAATCTCACCCATCGCCATACCGAGCACAAAGATACTGATAATCAGAATCGAAGTGTGACTCAGTAAAGGTTGAGTGCCTGTTTCAGCTAAAGATTTATTTCTAGAATGTACCATGTGAGATCTCAGTCCCTGAGTGATTCGAGATGGAGGAATCGCTACAAAGTGAGCATTAAGAATGGCCTTGTTCCCTTGAGAGATGCGGACCTGCTCATCTAAACTTAGTTCGCAGCTGTGGATCGGTCAAAAAAAAGAGGGTGATTCGTACTATTTTTTTGTAAGTACAGTTGAACGAGAACCGGAATTCAGCGAATTTTAGTGTTACAGCCCGAATGGTTGCTAAAATCGCTATTACTATTGCATAAGTCTGATGGGAAACGCACGTCTGTGAAAATTGCCTTGGCACAACTCAATCCAACAGTGGGTGATCTGCGTGGAAATTGTGAGCGAATTCTGGAAACCGTTCATCAGGCAGAACAGGCGGGCGCCGACCTGATTCTATTTCCAGAACTTGCCGTTTGTGGCTATCCTCCCAAGGACATCCTGTTACGGGAAGGATTTGTCGAGGCATGTGATCGGGGAGTGGAGCGGCTGGCGCGACAAATCAAATCGAACATAGGTGTGATTGTTGGTCATCCTACCAGTCGGGATCTGCCAGCAGGACGAATCGCCAATGCAGCCAGCTTGCTGCATCAGGGAAAGATCGTCTCTCGAATTCATAAACTACTCCTGCCAACTTATGATGTGTTCGACGAGCAACGCTATTTTCGTCATGCAGATCTAAGCAGCATCCAACCTATTCTGTTTCAGGGACTTAAGCTGGGCTTACATATTTGTGAAGATGCCTGGTGGGGGCAACCTGATACGTTTTATCACAATCAGCCCGTTGAGTTACCAGATCCCGTAAAGATGCTGGCAGAAGCCGGCTCTGATTTGCTGATCAACATTTCAGCCAGCCCGTTTGAAATTGACAAGCGCGAACAACGGCATGAAATTGTGCATTCACACGTAGAGCGATATGCCATTCCTTACCTGTTTGTGAATCAAGTGGGTGGAAATGATGATCTGGTATTTGACGGACATAGCTTTGTGACCGACGGGAATAATCAAATCGTACTTCAGATGCCGGGATTTCAAGAAGATTTGAACTACTATGATACAGAGAAATCTCTGGAAGCGGTCCCGATGGAAACCATCGAGAGTTCTCGCGAATCACAACTGTTTCAAGCGCTCGTGCTCGGACTACGGGACTACATGCAGAAATGCGGGTTTACCGATTGCGTGCTGGGTTTATCCGGCGGGATCGATAGTGCACTGGCTTGTGCGATAGCGGCAGAGGCCATTGGACCCGAGCGCGTACATGCATTGTTGCTTCCCAGCCGCTACAGCAGCAAGCACAGCATCTCGGATTCGCTGGAGTTGGTGAAGAATCTGGGATTGGATTATGAAATCATTCCCATAGATGAAGTGCATCGTGCCTACGAAAACCTGCCCGTAATTGGTGATGATTTACATTTGCAGCCTGCCGGACTGGCCGATCAGAATCTGCAGGCTCGAATTCGTGGTGCAAATGTTATGGTTCGAAGTAATCAGCATGGTTGGATGGCTCTGGCGACCGGAAACAAAAGCGAATTGGCAGTGGGTTATTGCACGCTCTATGGAGACATGGCAGGAGGGTTTGCTGTGCTTTGCGATGTTTTCAAACGGGATGTTTATCTGGTGTCCCGCTATGTGAATCAACGTGCGGGACGGACACTGATTCCCGAAAATATTCTGGAAAAGGCACCGAGTGCGGAATTGGCTCCCAATCAGCTAGACCAGGATTCCCTGCCTCCTTATGATTTACTGGACGGAATTTTGAAAGGCTTGATTGAAGACGAACTTTCCGTCAAAAGTCTATCCGAGTTATATCCCATTGAAACGATTCGCTGGGTTGCTAATAAATTAGATCAAAATGAATTTAAACGCAGACAAATGCCTCCGGGAATTAAACTTTCCAGTCGTGCTTTTGGATCGGGACGTCGAATGCCGATGGCGGCCCGGTTTCAATGGGAAGATTTTTAAAGGTTCCAGAATCAACATCACTCAACCTGACTTCAACCGTAGGATTAATCGATGAAGCACCCAGCTTTGCTTACCTCCTGTTTTCTGATTTTCATCTTCGGTTTGCAGAGCAGTCATACAGCCGCCCCTCCCCGGCTGCAGCACGTTAAACCTGAATCTGTGGGAATGGATGCGGGGCGAATGGCGTTGATCGATTTTGTGATACAGCGCGGTCTGGATCGCAATTCGATGCCCGGTGCGGTGGTGTTGGTGGGATATAAGGGCAAGATCGTTTTCCGGAAAGCCTATGGTTATCGTCAAATTCAGCCTGAGAAAGTAGCGATGACTGCCGACACGGTGTTTGATATGGCGTCGTTAACGAAACCCATCGCTACCGCCACGAGTGTGATGCAGTTAGTCGAGCAGGGCCAACTGAAACTCAATGATCCCGTTTCTCAGCACATTCCAGAATTTGCTGAGAACGGCAAACAGGCTGTGACCGTATATCAGTTATTGACTCATCAGGGCGGATTAATTCCCGATAATTCGATGAAAGATTATCGAGATGGCCCTGAGAAAGCGATGCAGCGGATTTATGCTCTCAAGCTTTATTACGAACCGGGCACGCGGTTTGTTTACACGGACGTCGGTTTTATTTTACTGGCCGAAATTGTGAAACGCGTATCCGGTCAGTCTATCCATGAATTTTCCAGCAAAAATATCTTCCAACCTTTAGGGATGAAAGAGACCGGTTATCTTCCTGCACCCGAGTTAAGGAAACGTGCAGCTACGACACAGCAACGTGAAAAACGCTGGATGCAAGGAGAAGTGCATGACCCGCGAGCTTATGCATTGGATGGAGTGGCAGGGCATGCAGGGTTGTTTTCGACGGCAGAAGACTTGGCGATCTATGCACAGGCCATGCTTGCGAAAGGTTCGTATCAGGGAGTTCGTATATTAAAACCGGAGACTGTGAAATTAATGACACGCAGTTACCCGGTTGCTGATGTGAAACGAGGTCTTGGCTGGGATAAGTTGTCGAGATATTCTTCTAATCGTGGTGATTTTTTCTCATCTCAGGCGTTTGGTCATGGCGGATTTACAGGAACCTCTCTCTGGGTGGATCCTGCGCAGGATCTATTTGTGATTTTTCTCAGTAATCGCGTTCATCCGAATGGAAAAGGTGCAATCAATTCTCTCGCAGGACGAATCGGAACAATTGCAGCCGCGGCGATTAACGGACAGGCAACTCAACGTGACGAGTCGGTAGTCGTCTCTCCAAATAGTTTGTCGGTGCTGACCGGCATTGATGTGTTGCAGCAAGAACAGTTTAAATCATTGAAAGGATTGAAAATTGGTCTGATTTCCAATCACACCGGTTTAAGCCGTAATGGAAAGAGTGGAGTGCAAATTTTAAATGATGCACCACAGGTCAAGCTGGTCACATTATTCAGTCCGGAACATGGTTTCGCCGGCAAACTGGATGTTTCAAAAATTGGAGATTCAACGGATGACAAAACAGGGCTGAAAATATTCAGTCTATACGGAAAAACTAGAACACCAACGCCAGAGAGTCTGCAGGGACTGGATGCACTGGTATTTGATATTCAAGATATCGGTACGCGGTTTTATACCTACATTTCCACTATGGGTAATGCAATGCAGGCGGCGAAAAAACAGGGACTCAAATTTATTGTTCTGGATCGACCCAATCCCATTAACGGCCTGGATTATGCCGGACCCCTGCTTGATGAGGGAGCACAGTCGTTTGTGGGCTATCACCGTATTCCAGTTCGACATGGTATGACGGTGGGAGAATTGGCCCGAATGTTTAACAGCGAAATGAAGATCGGCGTCGACTTGCAGGTGATTCCGCTGCAGAACTGGAAACGGGAAATGTATTACGACGAGACCGGCCTGACCTGGGTAAATCCTTCTCCTAACATGAGAAATCTGAACGAAGCGCTGTTGTATCCCGGCATCGGTTTGCTGGAAACAACCAATCTGTCGGTGGGCCGGGGAACGGATACACCTTTTGAATGGATTGGTGCCCCCTGGCTGGACGGTATGCAACTTGCAAAACGGTTAAATCAAGCAAAACTGCGCGGAGTGCGTTTTGTACCCGTTCGATTTACACCGAAGTCCAGTAAGTTCACCGGAGAATTGTGTGGCGGCGTGAATTTCATTATCACAGATCGAAGGCTATTTCAATCAGTGAAAACGGGACTGGAAGTGGCTCATCAATTACGCACTTTGTTTCCCGATGAGTGGGAGACAAAAAATTTGAATCGCCTCCTGGCAAATCAAAGCGCACTAGATTCCATCGTTGCTGGAAAACCAGTGACTCAGATTCAAGCATTATATCAGGGGGATCTGGTTGACTTCGCCATCAGACGGGCAAAGTATTTAATGTATTGAACGTTGGTTGTTTTTACAAAAATGCGGTTATTTACCACTTACTCGTGTCATACATCATTTCTTTGGACCCAATGATTTTGGAATCAAATTTTCCGACCAGTGACTGATCTTTATCAGTGTAATCGATCTGATCCAGAACGTAGCTCAGGCAGCTGAGTCGTGCGCGCCGTTTGTCGTCGGAATGAATCACAGTCCACGGGCTGGCTTTCGTGTCTGTTGCCATCAGCATCGTATTTTGTGCTTCGGTGTATTCGTCCCAGAGTCCGAGACTTTTGATATCAATGGAAGTCAGCTTCCAATGTTTGAGCTTATCGGTCTCTCTGGCTTTAAAGCGGCGAAACTGCTCTTCGCGACTGACAGAGAACCAAAGCTTGAAAAAATGAATGCCGGAATTCACCAGCATGTTTTCCAATTGCGGAGCTTCACGCAGAAAAGTGTGGTGTTCATGGGGGCGACAAAAATTCATGACCGGTTCCACAACGCCACGGTTATACCAGGACCGATCAAATAATACGATTTCACCATTGGTTGGGAGATGTTGCATATAACGTTGAAAGTACCATTGGCCTCGTTCCGTTTCACTCGGTTTGGCTAAAGCCACAACACGTGCACCACGAGGGTTCAGGTGTTCCATAAAACGCTTAATCGTTCCCCCTTTGCCGGCAGCATCACGGCCTTCAAACAAAAGAACGATCCGCTCTCCATTTTCCGTGGCCCACCTTTGAAGTTTTAGCATTTCAATCTGCAATAGTTTCAGTGTTTTTTCATATTTCTCACGCTTCATTTTGGTCCGGTAAGGATAGGACTTGCAGAGGATATCGTTTTCTGAAGCAGATTTCACTTTATCCTGGATTTCTTTGGGAACCACATCATCCGGGATTTCCAGATGTTGTATGACCGTCGGGGGTGTATCAAGGGAAGGTTTTTGTCGTTTTTTGTCGGACTTGGAACTCATGTGGGGCCTGTTTTATTCGATTTTGAGCTAAAAATTTAAAGTAAAATAATGAGAAGCAAACTTTATTATGAAGTTTGCATGAGGAAATGAAAACCAGATGATGCGATGAGAGAGAAAATAAGGGGAAAACGCAGGCATGTTTTGGATGGCAAACTATTGTTGAACAATGGTTTACGGCTATTTGTTCTACTCTGGAAACTGGAGGTGAGTTGTTTGTGCCAAATGCAATTGAAGAGGTGGGTTCAAAGTTCCTCTTGCAGTAAAACAGGCTTTTTTTTAGTCTTCGTCTCTCCTCTCTCAATTCTGATCCCCATTCTACAATTACAAATTCTCAAAAAACTGCCACTCAAAACTGCCACTCAATTTCACAACCTATGAAGCAGGCTGTCGTCTGCAAATTTTTATCTCAGGAAAGTAAAACCACTATGTGGAGATTACTGGTCGCCGCTGGCATGTTGACTGTTGCGTCTATTGTGGGAATCAATCCTTGTATCGCACAGGAATTCCGGATTCGCACGACGGTTTATCATCATCAACAGAATATTGATCCAACGATTGTTTCTCGTAGCGTCTCGATCTTTCACGCAGAAAAAGTTTATGATCATGTAGATGGTTTAGGTGAAGTCACAATCTTCGATCCTGCTCGGAAGCGATTGATCATTCTGAATGAATCCAGAATGATCAAAGCCATGATTAATTTTGATGAAATTAAAAACCTGCTGAATGTAGCGCGGCATCAGACACAGGAATACATCCGCGATAAAATCAAAAGGCAGGAATCGACGGGTAAAGTGATCGCAGAACAGTTGAAGTTTCAACTCGATCCTGTTTTTGATGTTCAGTTTGAGGAACAAAAAAATCAACTTGTTCTGGAGAGTCAACTCATCAACTATCATGTGCAGTGCGTGGCCCCCGAACAGAAAGCGGCCGTCGGAACATATTTACGATTTGCAGATTGGATGGCACGCTTAAATTATGTACTTCATCCCTATACACTGCCACCGGGTTCGCGGATTGTTTTGAATGAGGAATTACGATCGCGCGATCTGATACCCACAGAGGTGGAGTTACAAACTCGGCTGGAAGAGAAACTGCATCTACGAGCCGAGCACAGAATTCACTGGAAACTGGATCATAAAGATCGTGGATTGATTCACCACTGGGAAACATTGCGAAAAAACAAAGACATCAAAACCATTACAGTTCAGGAATATCTCAGAAATCAATTTGCAGGTCTGAGAAAGTGATGTTTGCGATGCAAAGTTGCATTACTTGCCAATAACGGGAATGGTGGCTGGTGGTTCGTACCAGTCAATTTTCTGTTCCAGCAGTTTGGAAAGTGTGGCCAGATTTTGATTCAGATAGTTGATAAGCGCCTGGTCTTTATGTGGTTTCCAATTGTATTCTAACAATTCCTGATAGGCTTCTTCAGGCGTCTTTTTCTGAACCAGCATCCGATAAGCGGCAACGACGCCTCCGGTTCGCTGGGCGCCAGCAGCGCAGTGAACGAGAACTGGTTTGCCCGCTTTCTCGCAGCGCATAATTTCTGCGACGGCTTCAGCATAATCTTCCACATCGCCCGTGCCATCACCAATCAGATGTAAGACCTGATGATCAATATTCAGCTTTCGGGCCGTTTCTACTTCCGTTTTAAGGTAAGGTTTTTTTAAATCGCTTCCATTCAAGGCAATCACTTTTTCGATTTTATTTTCGAGCAGCACAGGCTCAATCAGGTAGCTGGAGATTTGGCCGCTTCGATAGATCTTACCCGGTTCGACTACTCCCCAGCGTTTGGCTACCAGTCGATCTTCCAGAAATTCTTCCCAGATCAATACACTGACAGCAATGACCATGCAGACCTTGAGCAAGAGTTTGAGAAACTTCTTTTTCTTTGCTGGCCCGGCAGATGGTTCGATGACGGTTTCCCGTTCAGCGGCTTTCATGTCATTCCTCTATGGTTTAATAGCAGATGCATTCAGTTCTCAAGGAAACCGAGTTCCTGAACGGACATTGTAGTGAAAGACATCAAACCATGAACAGAGGAAAAAAGTGTCTGGGTTTGGACTGGTTTCAGTCATCCTCAAAGGGGCTTGCGTTCGCATTGGGGAAAAATTTACACATGAGAATCCCCAGTTCATAAAGCAGAATCAAAGGCATCATCATCAAAACCATACTCATTGGGTCAGCAGGCGTCATCAGCATGGAAATAATCGCAATGATCAAAACTGCCATACGGCGTTTTTCATGATAATCCTTCACAGTGAAGATGGAAATTCGTTCCATGAACAACATGATCAGAGGCAATTGAAAACTAAGGCCAAACATCACCGGAAGCGTGACGGCAAAGCTGATCCACTCCGAGAGTCGAATTTGAGGATTCACACCCAGCAGTTTATTGAAGCTCAACAGGAAGTTGAGTACGAAGGGAAACACGGCATAAAAACAGAACAGGGCTCCACCCAGAAACAGAAAGATGCTGATAGGAAGATAGATATAGACATACTTGCGCTCGTGTGGATAAAGCCCCGCTGCTACAAACAACCAGATTTGATATATCACCCACGGGCTGGCGAACACCAGCCCTGCAATGAAGGAGACTTTCAGATAGATGGTAGTAAACGCTTCCTGTACTGCCAGGGTAACCGGCTCTGCCATCGTCTCTTCGATGCTGTTTAAACGGAATTGATAATCGCGCAGAATTTTTTGCAATGCTTTCGTTTCGGCTGTTGGTTCCGTCTTACTGCCGAGACTGACAATTAATTCTTCGATAGATTCTTTCTGTACTTTTTCAGTCTCGCTTTCGTTTTCTCGAGGCAGCTTATCCAGATTGTATTCTTTTAATGCGGAATCAATGGGAGCGCGGACGACCTCGACAATTTTGTGACCGATGAATAAAGCACCCACCACACAGATCGCCAGACCAATTAATGCTTTCCATAAATGAACGCGAAGAGATTCAAGGTGATCCCCGAAACTCATGGTTGATTCGTCAAATAGATCGTGAGAATGTGGTTTCATGGAACTATATCATTCTGGAGAGACCAATACCGAACAGCACTGTCTCTATCTACGATTTACAGGAAGATCTGTAAATGGTATCGGTTGGACGAGCGGGTACTGCTCAGAACAAATGGAACATTGTAAATGGCTCCCGATGATATCACGCTGTAGAGGAAAGGTGAATCAGGAGTACCCACTCCATTTGCCCGCTGGATGAGCAGGAGGGAAGAGCGGCGGTAACTTTCTCTATTGTAAACAACCAGAGAGGCCTGTCAACCAGAGGCTTTTAGCCAGTGAATAAATTGGTAATTAAGGCACTGCAGGTCCACCGGCTGCGGGATCAATGGCTGCAGGATCAATGGCCGCCGGGTCTGCAGGCATAGCTCCTGCATCAGCGGGATCTACGGGCACATCACCAGCTGCTGGGTCGGCTGGTGCAACTGCGGCTCCAGGGGCGTTTTCAGGTTGTTGGCTGCCAGGTATGGGGGTGTTGAAGATGAGGTTGATAATCAAGGCAAAAAAGTAAAAGGAAAACATGAGAGTCCAAGTCAGCATGACTTTGCCCATCAGCTTGTTTTTACTGACATAGGTCCATCCCTTCCCGTAGGCATAAGGGAAAAAGACGACACCGAGGATGCAATGGCCGGCTCCCTCTTTTTTACCCAGTTCGATTAAGCTGATAATCCAACACACGACAGCGATAAGAGGTGGCGTGAAAAGGATAACCGCTAAGCCTATTACAAAGAGTATCACAGGTAGACTCAACGTCAGACAAACCGCTGTGAAAGCTATCAGAATGACAAAGTTAAATAACCAGACTCCGATGCCTCCCAGCACTCCAATCAGCGCAAGTTGTCCGGGTGAATTCATGGTGTTACTTTTTTTGCGATCGGACTTCGAGACGTATTTCAGATCTTCTGTTTTTGTGATCAGGTTCAGGTCCGGTTTGCTATGCAAGGCCATTAACCCGTTGACACGTGCATTATAGATCATCGCAGGGGCATAAAAGATGCAGGCAAACAACCAGAGAACTGAGGGTACGATAAGAACTTTAGCATCTAGTACTTCCGGTTTTTTACCAACCAGTTCTCCCGGCTGGAAGTCTTTAATTTTATTTTCTTCTGCATACGCCTTCGCCTGCTCATCTGCCGCGACTGCTGAATTGAAACGCACGTTCGAGAAAAATGTATTGAGATCATTTCCAGAGACTGCTCCAATTCCTGCCAGACAACCAATGGCGGGTAAATTCGTAAGCAGGAAAACCATGCCACAGAATAGAGCTGGTTTGGCAAGTCCCAGGAATATTTTTCCCAGTTTATGCGGCATCCATCCGGGAGTGGTGTCCACCATAGTCATATGCGGCATTGCCAGGGGGAACATGATAAAGGTGGGAATAAAGCCAAGGGCGATCAGGATCGCACCGACGGGAATCGAATCGTTCGAAATATAATAGTAACCCAGTGTGCCAAAGATTGCTTGCGCTGGCAGGCTGAACAGGATGAACCATAAAATAAATTTAATGCCCAATGCAGAGCATAGGAAAAAATCGAAGTTGATGCGTTTGAGCTTTGCCTTTTTCTGTAATGCAAAACGAACAACTTCGGTCTGCATAAACCAGATCCAGCCGGGGATTGCCATAATGGAAACAAAAGCGAGAAAACTCCAGAATGCGCGTGGTGGGCCTTGATGACACCAGAGTGCCATAAAGACCGAACAAAAAAACAAGGTACTGGAGATGATCGAATATAGAAAAGTTTTCATCACCAGACCGGTATGATTTCCCAGAAAGGTGTAAGCGTCTCCCCATGATTTTCTGTAGAACTCTTCAACGGTAGGACCTTTGCGTTTCCGTTTTTTACGTGTCGCTTCAGTCATTCGCCCCGTGGTCAATTCGACTCCGCAATTGCTGCACTCAATATCTTCCTCGTCGACATCATTACCACAGCGGGGGCATATTTTGGACTCTTCATCTTCAATCTTGCTGATATCGAAACTGGTCAGAAAATCATCAGCATCTTCAGACTTACTGGAAGCGCTGCGTTTTTTTTTCTGTCCCTTAGAAACTTTGACCGGAGAGCCGCAACCTTTGCAACGAACCCGCTTGCCTTCAGCTTCATCTTTCACAGAAAATGAAGTATTGCATTCTTTACAGCGAACCTTAATGGGCATGAATGACCTTTGAGATGTTTTGGGATATCGCTTGTAATCAATTCGAAACGAAAAATTCCTTGGAAGAACACCAGTTATAGATCAGTCTCAGGAATTTTATGGATCGACCCCTCTTAAATGCTAATTATCAACAGACAGGGGGGCTTTTCGCAAGTGGACAGTCGTCGAAATTTGAATGCTCTCAGCTTTCTCTTTCCAAAGCCTGTGCAGTCAATTTAGGAGAGGGTTCTGGTTGCGAACCGAATGCAGTCGCCGCAATTCTTGCAGACGGGAATACGCCTTCTGTTCTTCTGCCGAGTGATTACTGAGAGAGAAAAAGATAATGGAACGTGTGAGACAACGGATTGCGCGGCGGGAGCGACCTAAGACCCAGAAAAGTTCGGCCAGATGTTTCAGATCCTGCCCTATTTCGGGCAGGTTGGCTGTCTTTTTGTGAAGGAGATAAGCTTTCCAGAGATAAGAAACCGCCTTTAAGTGATTTCCCTTCAAGCCTTGAATAATCCCCAGGTTTCCCCAGTCTGCAGCCTGAGCATCTAAACTTCCATACAGAATTTCTCGACTGAGGGAAATATTCAATAGTTGTTCAGCCAGCTGATAGTCCTGCTGGAGAATGGCATCGTTGGCACGTCCTGTCAGATCGCAGGCTGCGTCATCTGATAGGTGTTCTACTTCTTGTTCCAGAGTCAAGTGGTTTGCTGATCGCAGATCCCCCCAGGCGATTGAATATTGCTGGAATTGAGCCGCCAATTCGAAGTATCGTAAATTGCGATACGCGATGGCAAGGTTGTGACAGACAACGGACCGCAAATCGCTTAGCTCATGCTGATGGGCATAATCAAGTACCAGGGAGAGCTGTTCGATTGCCTCGGAAGCGTATCCCGTTTTCAGTAAAAACTGACCAAAATACAGACATCGTTCCCATTCTGCAGCCTGAATTTCCGCTGCATGAAACAAGGCACGTGCTTCTCCCTTTTTTCCCTCTGAACTTAATTTGTATGCTCTGTGCAGGATCTCAGAGAATGCAGTTTGCTCTTTTGTTTGGGAACTGGAATAAAATGACTCAGACACATCAAACTCCTCTCGTTGTCTTATCTCAATGAATGGTAGACGAACAAATTGAGAGAGAGTGAGTGACAAAAGGAATGAATAAATCGAGGATGAGAAATCCTTGCCCCCGAATGAGAACTTCGAGGCGGTCATTGATATTTGATTGTGCCAATATTACCTATTTTAACATTTGTGTCAATTGTAAAGCCCGGATATTTCGCCAGATATTTGGAAAGATGATTTTGAAAAAGTAGAGACTTCGCTGTTTGAAGTGTAAAAAGTCAATAACGTTCCTTTGCTGTCTGATCTCAGCGATTGCTGCCATATTGGCAGCAGGATTGAAGCCCGGAAAGACTGACCGGCAGGAAAGTAGATGTGATTTAACTCAGATTAAAGAATGTAAGTGATTTATATAATAATAGTTATGACTTAATACAGAAATAGGCACGGCGTTAGCAACTAGAGACGAGCACGCTTGGGTCTCGAATACAGGTCTGAGTTACAGTTGCGTTGTCGTGGTTAGGCCTACTCGCCGCCACAGATCATAAATATTATCGATGTGAAGATATTTGAGTCAAAAATCAAAGAATTCTAGGAGATCCCAATGGCGAAGAAGGCTGCCAAAGCAAAAAAAGGCGCCCGGATTGTCCCTCTTGGTGACAAAGTCGTTCTGAAAAGAGAAGTTGCTGAATCAACCACTGCTGGTGGAATTGTTTTACCAGACAGCGCGCAGGACAAGCCACAACGTGGTGAAGTTGTCGCCGTGGGAGATGGGCATGTCAAATCTGATGGAACCAAGCTTCCCTTGACCGTCAAAGAAGGGGATCGCGTGATTTTCAGCCCTTATGGCGGAGACGAAATCAAAATCGGCGGAGAAGAATATCTGTTGCTTCGCGAAAGTGACATTTTGGCAACTTTCTAGGTTGTCATATTTTGTGCTTAATAGTAACAGCCCGGTTTTATTTCGGGCTTGTTGCTCTTTTCTTTCAAACAAATTTCATACTGCGTACATGGAGATATAGTGAAATGGCAAAAATGATTGCCTTCGATCAAGAAGCTCAGGAAGCAATGCGACGCGGCATCAGCAAGTTGGCCAAAGCGGTTCGTGTAACCCTCGGACCAAAAGGCCGCAATGTCATTATTGAAAAAAGCTTTGGTTCACCTACTGTAACAAAAGACGGTGTTTCCGTTGCTCGTGAAGTCGAACTCTCTGATAAGTTTGAAGACATGGGCGCTCGCATGGTTCGTGAAGTGGCCAGCAAAACATCTGATATTGCTGGAGATGGAACCACAACTGCTACAATTATGGCAGAAGCGATTTACAATGAAGGCTTGAAGTCGGTTGTTGCCGGAGTAAGCCCCATCGCCATGAAGCGAGGCATGGACAAAGCAGTCGACGATATTGTGAACAAACTGCAGAAAATGTCCATCGAATGTAAAAACAAAAAAGCGATTTCACAAGTCGGTAAAGTTGCTTCCAACGGTGACGAAGAAATCGGCAAGATTCTGGCAGATGCCATGGATCAAGTAGGCAAAGATGGTGTGATCACTGTTGAAGAAGGTCAAAGCCTGCAAACCAGTTTTGAAGTTGTAGAAGGCATGCAGTTTGATCGTGGTTATCTCTCACCTTACTTCGTGACTGATCCACAAAGCATGGCCTGTGATCTGGAAGATGCTTATGTTCTGGTTCACGAAAAGAAGATTTCCAACATTAAGGATCTGGTTCCAGTACTTGAAAAAGTAGTCAACGCCGGCAAACCTTTGTTGATTATTGCAGAAGATATCGAAGGCGAAGCCCTTTCGACTCTCGTAATCAATAAGCTGCGTGGCACATTCCGCGTTTGTGCTGTGAAGGCACCCGGTTATGGAGATCGTCGAAAAGCAATGCTGCAGGACATCGCCATTATGGTCGGTGGCCAGGCGATTTTTGAAGATCTTGGAATTCAGCTGGAAAATCTTCAGCTTTCCGATTTGGGAGTAGCCAAGAAAGTTTCTGTCGATAAAGACAATGCCACGATTATTGAAGGTGGCGGTAAGACCGGCGAAATCAAATCTCGTATCCAACAGATTCGTCGTGAACTGGATAATTCGAGTAGCGATTACGATAAAGAAAAACTGGAAGAACGGATTGCAAAACTTTCCGGCGGTGTTGCTCAGATTAACGTCGGTGCAGCCACTGAAAGTGAAATGAAAGAAAAGAAGGCACGTGTGGAAGATGCTTTGCACGCCGTTCGTGCTGCGGTTGCAGAAGGAATTCTTCCTGGTGGCGGCGTGGCTTTGCTGCGTTGTTCACGAGACTGCAAGCCTAGCGGACTTTCACTGGAAGAAAAAGTAGGTTACGAAATCATCCTGCGGGCCTGTCGTGCTCCATTGACTTCCATTGCCAGTAATGCTGGTGATGATGGCAGTGTGGTGTGTGAAAAAGTTTCGGAGCTGGAAGGAAACATGGGCTACAATGCTGCTTCTTCCAAATACGAAGATCTCGTCAAGTCCGGGATTATTGACCCGACTCGTGTGACGCGATCTGCTCTACAGAACTCTGCCAGTGTCTCTACCTTGCTATTGACCAGCGATGCTCTGATCGCTGAACAATCCAAGGATGACCATGCCGGCGACGACCTGCACTAAGCCAGGTTTCGATCTGTTTTAATAGATTTGAAAGCACCCGACAGTTTTTCTGCCGGGTGCTTTTCATTTAGCTCAGATTCTCGATTGCAGTAACCTGAAAAGGCCAACTGCACCAGAGACAGCAGATGTCTGACGGTTCCGATTTCGTGCGATGTGCTCCCGGGTGCATCCATTTTAACCAAAGCGGCTTCTCTCCTATTCTACTCGATCCAAATGGCTCTGAAGTCGCTACAATAAACCTGAACACAGGCTAGAATGTTAGAATGTGCGCATTGCGGACCAGAACTGATAATAGTACCATTTGCATGAATCGCAGAGACCCTCAACTAAAATATTGACTCCTTCAATTCCCAGATTGGTAGAATTTCGTGGCAAGAGAAAAAGTAGTTTTGGCATACAGTGGTGGCCTGGATACTTCGGTGGCCGTCAAGTGGATCAATGAAAAATATGATATGGATGTGATCACTTATACCTGTGATCTCGGCCAGGGTCGCGATGTGGATGGAATCAAGGAAAAAGCGATCAAAACCGGTGCCGTCGAAGCAGTCATCGAAGACACAAAAAATATGTTTGTCGACTTCTTCGTCTGGCCTTCCCTGATGGCGGGCACCATGTATGAAGGAAAATACCCCCTTGCAACGGCACTCGGACGACCATTGATTGCACACCGGATGGTGGAAGTGGCTAAGGAATATGGTGCGACTGCTGTTGCACATGGCTGTACTGGCAAAGGAAACGACCAGGTCCGTTTTGATGTATCGTTTCAAACTTTGGCTCCGCAGCTGAAAATTATCGCCCCGGTGCGTGAATGGCGCTGGACGCGTACAGAAGAACTGCAATATGCCAAAGAACATGGCATTGAGGTCGAAGCCACAAAAGAGAGCATTTTCAGTATCGATCAGAATTTGTGGGGACGTTCCGTGGAAGCAGGAGTTTTGGAAGATCCCTGGGTGGCACCTCCTAAGGAAGCCTATCAATGGACGGTTTCACCCGAGGATGCTCCCAATCAACCTCTTGAACTGACGATTGAATTCGAGCAAGGGCGTCCGGTTGCCATTGACGGAGAGACTATGGATGGGGCCGATTTGATTCTGCACTTGAATAAAATCGGTGGAGAAAATGGCATTGGTCGCATCGACCATGTCGAAAATCGTCTTGTGGGAATCAAAAGTCGTGAGATTTACGAAGCTCCGGCAGCAATGATCTTGCACAACGCACACCGCGAACTGGAATACCTGACATTAAGCCGACAGGCCTTGAGATTCAAAACATTCATCAGTCAAACTTGCAGCGATATCATTTATGATGGTCTCTGGTATAGCTCATTTCATCAGGACTTGATGGGTTTTGTAGAAAAGAATCAGCGTTTTGTCTCTGGAACCGTACGAGTATCTTTATATAAAGGAAATCATACGGTGACTGGTTTGAAAAGTGAGCACAGTCTATACAGTCCTGAGTTGGCAACTTATGAGGAAGGGGATCAATTCCCTCATGAGACGGCCCTTGGTTTCATCAGGATTCATGGACTGGCACAACAAACTCAAGCGCGTCAACAGTTATTGAAAGGGGAGCCCAGTTCAAAACCGACTCGAATTATGCCTCCCAGTAAATCAAAAGATTCCAAATAGACAATGATCAACCCGATATCGGGTGAACCTTAAATTAATGTGGTCGCGTGATGGATCAATCGACACAACAGGGGCGAACCATTGCAATCGGTGATATTCACGGTTGCGATATTGCATTGGGGACAATTCTCTATCATCTCGAACTGTCACGGAATGATACGTTTATCTGTCTGGGCGATGCCGTAGATCGAGGGCCTGGTACAAAGCATGTGATTGAAATGCTGCTCGATCTGAGGGCGACCTGCAAGTTAGTCTTTATCAAAGGCAATCATGAAGAGATGATGCTGGATGGCCTCCAAGGTGGTCACTGGGAATCGACGTGGTTACAGCATGGCGGCAAAGAAGCCCTCGACTCTTATGGTGGTCGCTATGACCAGATTTCCGAAGAGCATCGTATCTTTATGGAGAACGCTGTCGACTATTATGAGACGGAATCCGACATCTTCGTCCACGCGACTGCGGTTCCCGGTACTCCCCTGGAAGATCTCACCGCGCAGGAATTACGGTGGGATCGGATTACAGGCGAAGAAGAGCCGGACCCATCGGGTCGTCGTATCATTTGCGGTCATACCGCCCAGAAATCAGGAAAGCCGCTGGTCTTTGAAGGTTGGGCTTGCCTCGACACGTCCGCTTATCGTGGGAATTATTTAACGGCCATCGATGTGAAAACCAATGAAATCTTCCAGGCCAAACAGAGCTCAAAATATCGTTCAGGCAAAACACTGGAACAATATCTGGTGAAATAGAGGTTTCTGAAAACCGAACACTCTGAGGAAAAGCGTGATCAGTCTGCCAGATGCATCACGACCATTTTCTCTTCACTCATTTCGTGGATGGCGTATTTGGGGCCTTCTTTTCCGGTTCCACTGTATTTCAAACCGCCATAAGGCATGGCATCGGCGCGCCATTGACTGGACCAGTTGATGTGGATATTTCCGCTGTCTACTTCACGGGCAAATTTCATGGCCCGGTCAATGTCCTGTGTAAAGATTCCAGCAGAGAGTCCGTAGATCGTATCATTGGCCATTGCAATCGCGTCATTAACATTGTCAAAGTAAGATAACGCGACCGCTGGTCCGAAGATTTCATCTTTGACGACCAGCATATCGGGTTTGGTTTCGTCCAGAATCGTGGGAGCATAGATGGCTCCCTGGCGTTGTCCTCCACAGACAAGGCGGGCTCCCTGGTCGATTGCTTCATCGACCCACTGTTCAACGCGTGTGGCATCGGACTCGCGCACCATCGGTCCGACTTTGGTCGAATCGTTTAACTGGTCTCCTGTTGTCAGTGCTTCCACTTTCGATTTTAACAGATCCACAAAATCCGTTTTGATCGCTGAGGAAGTGAGAATCCGTTGTGCAGAAATACAAACCTGGCCAGCGTTCGCATAGCCGGCCATTGTGATGGCTGTTGCCGCCTTTTCGAGGTCGGCATCATCCATAATGACCACTGGGCTGTTGCTGCCCAGCTCCATCGTGACTCGCTTCATACCAGCCATTTCACAGATTTGGGTACCCACTTCATAGCTGCCTGTGAAACTGATTTTACGGATTCTGGTGTCCGTGCAGATCGCGTGGCCGATTTCTCCCCCTGGTCCTGTGATGCAGGCGATTGCTTCAGGAGGCAGACCGGCTTCCAGCAGGATTTCTGTGAGTTTCAATGCAGAGAGCGGAGTATCGCTGGCCGGTTTAATCAAGATCGCGTTACCGGCGGCTATCGCGGGTCCGACTTTGTGGCAGACAAGGTTTAATGGAAAGTTGAATGGTGTGATGGCGGCGACAATCCCACAGGGAACGCGGAGTGTAAATCCCAGCTTATTCTGCCCCCCGGCATTTCCTTCGAGGGGGATCATTTCTCCAGTCATACGGCGGGCTTCTTCTCCGGAAAGTCGTATGACTTCCGCACTGCGAACTGCTTCCACCTGACTTTCGCCCAGAATTTTTCCGACTTCCAGACTGATGGTACGGGCAAGTTCCTCTTTGCGTTGCAGCATCAGTTCGGAGGCTTTTTGCAATATCTGAGCGCGATCAAAGGGAGTCATGGCTTTCATGATGCGAGCTCCCTGCTCCAGGACAGTGACTGCTCTGGCGATATCCTCCTGGCTGCCCTGGGGAACAGTATCTACGACCGATTGATCAAAAGGGTTTGTAACATTGATCGTCTGGTTTGTATCCTGCCATTGGCCCGCGCAAAACATTTTCATTATCATGGAAACCTTGTGGAAATAAGTTGCTGACAAAATCGGTTAGATCAATCAATTTTAGAATAGACGTGAGAAGGGAATCTGACAACCCAGTGAAAGATTCGAATTTGCTTTTGTGGAGGAGAAATCTCTTAAACCGATTGAAATCAGGATGTTAAGCGGCTAATTTTCGGGCAAAGATTGCTATTGGCTTCCCGAGGTGAATCTGTTAAAAAACGCCTGCATTTCTTGGAAAGATTCCTTTTCCAGAAACACGTCTCTCAAGTACACCGTTGAATTAGAGATTATTTCAGCGGTAACGTTCTCTCACTCATCTTACATTTTCAAATAGGCGGATCTGATCATGGCCAACCTTCGTTGTGTGGCGCCGTGGATAGTATGCGGCATTGCGGTGATCCTGCTGAGCTCAGCATGTGAAACTCTACCTGAATGGGGCTCAAACGGAATGTCGATTCCTCATCAGGCCAAGAAAGTAAAATCGAACCCGGCAGAAAGCTATCGGACGCGGTTTCAAACGAATAGAGATCCCAAGGCTTTGGACTGGATTCTCAAAAATCGTCTGTACTCTGGAATGTCGCGCACCAGTGTCGAGAAAGAGATCGGCGAAGAGGGTGAGTTTCAGGAGGCTTCCAAGTGGCTCAAAGCAACCGGAGGGACATTTCGTACCTCTGATACAGCTTACAAATGGGGGCCTGACGCAAGTGGACGCAGTGTTTATCTTATTTTCCGCGAAGGTATACTCGTCAACTTTAATCCGGAAGACTTTGAATTGGGCGAGTCATAGTCTGACTTAGTTCATTGAACCTGAATCAGGTCTTTTTCTTTCTCACGGTTCAATCGCAATTGGCCACAGGCTGCGTCGATGTCGTCCCCTTTTCGTTTGCGAACGGTCACATTGACACCTCCTTTAGCGAGTGTCATAAAGAAGCGGTCAACATCGGCCGTCGAAGGGCTTTGGTAGCCTGTTTCTTCGACTCCGTTTGCTGGAATTAAATTCACATGTGCATTGCGGTGCTTTAGCAGACCAGCCAGTTCGTGCGCCTGCGCCGGACTGTCGTTGACGCCTGCCAGTAAGATATATTCATAAGTGACGCGTCTACCGGTCGTCACATAGTAGTAATCTGTGGCATCCATGATTTTTTGAATGCCGATTTTATTGTTCGTGGGAACAATCTGATCTCGTAATTTATCATTGGGTGCATGTAGCGAAACAGCGAGAATGTACGACTTGTTTACATCAGCCAGTTCCCGAATTTTTTGGGGAAGCCCGACGGTCGACACGGTAATTTTCCTCGCTCCGATTCCCATGCCTCCTTTGTGATTCAGAGTATCCAGTGCGGGGATCAAAGCAGGCAGGTTTGCAAGTGGTTCTCCAATACCCATGACGACGATATTCGAAATGCGTTCATCTTCGCCGATGACGCGATCCAGCCTCAGGATCTGTTCCAGAATTTCTCCCATGGTCAGATTTCGAGTCAATCCCAGCAGGCCACTGGCGCAGAAGACGCAGGCCATGGCACAACCTACCTGGGTGCTGATACAGACGGTGTTTCTTTTGGGTTCCCGCATCAACACGCATTCCACGTGATGGCCATCGTGCAGCTGCAGCAACAATTTTTCTGTGCCGTCTCTGGATGTCTGATGTTTCACTATGGTCGTTGAAAATAGCCGAAAGTTTTCTTTCAGCAGGTCACGAAATTTCTTTGAAATATCGTGCATGGCATCAAAGTCGTTGACACGTTTGGTAAAAATCCAACGTCGAATCTGATCGGCCCGATAGGAAGAGGACTCATGCTGAATGCACCATTCCGCAAGTTGATCGCGAGTCAGGTCGGTGATCAAAGGGAGCAAGCGGACTTCAGGAGAGTCTGTCTGCGGAGTATCATTATCGGAGGGCAGCATGGTTTATTGGCTCAAGCAGGTATGTTCGCAGTCAATCTATGATGCCGCGAGCAGAGAACGCAAATTAGTCCGTTAGAAATCCAGCCTGGTATCATTTAATTGGCTGGTTATACAGTAAAGCTATCATAGCGGTGTCGTAGTCATAAGACTACTATTTCTCTGCTCTCTTTTTTCGATTTCCCTGCTCTCATTTTTCGATTCCGATACCAGCCACCTATAGATTTCCTGCTTCAACCTCGGGAACGATTCAAGCTGATGACCTTGATTTCATTATGAAGACTGATCGTTCAGACAAGTTGGCGTTGCACGTAAGTACATTTGTGTTTGCAGCTTCCAGGATTTATCTAACCATGATTCTGTTGAATTCGTGATACTGAGACTCCATATTAATTGTTAATTGATTGTGATTTTCAAATCTCATGGATAGAATTTGAGTTTAATTCTCGAGATCAAATAGCAAAAAATAGCAAATAGGAAAATCGATATCAAATAGGAAAAATCCCTTCTAGAGAAATGAGCTTACAATGCGCTCGAAACAAAGCTTTCTCGAAATGTCGTCCTGCTTCTCGATAGATGTACGGGATAAAATATTGCGATTATGGCAACGATGTACTGTCCCTGCAGTAAAGCATCGATCGCGGCCCGTAGCATACCAGGTTGAATACCTGGAGGATCGCACATTGCTTACTGCCGCGTTCTCCGAATTTGTCGATCCCAATCCGAGTGCAGACAACGGATTTGGTGACACGGTTGTGGCATTGAGTACAGGCAATGTCGTCATCACTTCCCCTTTCGCTGATGTGGGTGGTACAGATACGGGTGCCGCCTATCTGTTTAACGGTGCAACGGGTGCATTGATCAGCCAGCTTGTTGGGTCTTCCGACAATGACGTAGTGGGGATTGATGGTGTGACCGCGCTCACGAATGGCAACTACGTGGTTGTCAGTTCTGAGTGGCAAAACAGTGGGGCAACTGAAGCTGGTGCTGTTACGTTCGGAAACGGGACGACAGGTGTAAGCGGGATTGTTTCAGCGGCCAACAGCCTTGTCGGTTCTACGACCGATGACTATGTGGGTTACAATGATGACGGTATTTCTGCTGTGACCGCACTCTCCAATGGCAACTACGTGGTGAGCAGTCCTGAGTGGGACAACGGTCTAAAAACTAACGCCGGGGCGGTGACATTCGGAAATGGTACGACGGGCGTGAGCGGGGAGATCTCGTTGGTCAACAGTCTCATCGGGGATACCAGCGATGACCAGCTGGGATTCGCTGACTACAATGTCTCTGCTGTGACCGAGCTCTCCAACGGCAACTACGTGGTGAGCAGTCCTAACTGGGACAGGGGAACGACAATGGACGCAGGTGCGGTCACATTTGGAGACGGTCTGACGGGCGTGAGTGGGAATATCTCGTTGATCAACAGCCTCGTCGGGTCATCCGAATATGACTCTTTGGGTCTTAATGGTTACGAAACCGCTGCTGTGACCGCGCTCTCCAACGGCAATTACGTGGTGAGCAGTCCTAACTGGGACAGAGGAACGACAATGGACGCAGGTGCGGTCACATTTGGAGACGGTCTGACGGGCGTGAGCGGGGAGATCTCGTTGGTCAACAGTCTCGTTGGGTCATCCGAATATGATTCTGTGGGTTTATTTGCTGTGACCGCACTGTCCAATGGCAACTACGTGGTGAGCAGTCCTGAGTGGGATCAAGGCTTATTATATGATGTTGGGGCGGTCACGTTCGGAGATGGTATGACTGGTGTGATCGGGGAGATCTCGGTAGCTAACAGCCTCGTCGGGTCTTCCGAATATGACTACGTGGGAATTGATGGTATCACCGAGCTCTCCAACGGTAACTTTGTGATAAGTAGCTCTGAATGGGCAAACGGTCTGGCTACAGAAGCCGGTGCGGTGACGTTCGGAAACGGGACGACGGGTGTGAGTGGTGTGGTGTCGGCGGCCAACAGTCTCGTCGGTTCAAAGACCGATGACTATGTGGGTTACAATGATAGCGGTGTTTCTGCTGTGACCGCACTGTCCAACGGCAACTACGTGGTGAGCAGTCCCGGGTGGGATAACAGCACGGAAACTGACGCCGGTGCGGTGACATTTGGAGATGGTATGACGGGCGTGATCGGGCCGATCTCGGGAGCCAACAGCCTCATCGGGGATACCAGCGGTGACCGGCTGGGATTCGCTGAATACGATCTCCCTGCTGTAACCGCACTGTCCAACGGCAACTATGTGGTGAGCAGTCCTTACTGGGATAATGGCACGGAAACTGACGCCGGTGCGGTGACATTTGGAGACGGTACGACGGGCGTGATCGGGCCGATCTCGTTGGCCAACAGTCTCATCGGGGAAACCAACGGTGACAGAGTGGGTTATGCTAGTTACGAAGTCTCTGCTGTAACCGAGCTCTCCAACGGCAACTACGTGGTGAGCAGTCCTGAGTGGGACAAAGGCTTATTATATGATGTTGGGGCGGTGACATTTGGAAATGGTACAACGGGCGTCAGCGGTGCGATCTCGTTGGTCAACAGCCTCATTGGGTCATCCGAGTATGACTATGTGGGTAATGGTGGTTACCAAATCTCTGCTGTGACCGCGCTCTCCAACGGCAATTACGTGGTGAGCAGTCCAAGCTGGGATAACGGCATGGTATATGATGTTGGGGCGGTCACGTTCGGAGATGGTATGACTGGTGTGGTCGGGGAGATTTCGGTAGCCAACAGCCTCATCGGGTCATTCGAATATGACTCTGGGGGTTCTGGTGGTGTGACCGCGCTCTCCAACGGCAACTACGTGGTAAGCAGTCCTAACTGGGATAACTACACCGGGGCGGTCACGTTCGTCGACGGTACTACGGGCGTAAGTGATGTGATCTCAGCAGCCAACAGTCTCGTCGGGTCAACGAGCGGTGACAATGTGGGTTACAACTATTTGGGTATCGATGGTACTATTTCTAGTGTGACCGCGCTCTCCAACGGCAACTATGTGGTGCGCAGTAATTATTGGGACAGCGGTGCAGGGGCGGTGACGTTCGGAGACGGTACGACGGGCGTAAGTGGTAAGCTCACATCGAATAACAGCGTGTCTGCATTGTTGGATATATATCTGGCACCTGAGATATTACGAGATAATACTAACAACACATTTTTTCTAAACGTCTCGGAAAAGGTCTGGGTAGGTTCACAGGATTATGGCTTTCCTCCCGTCACCATTGATACGGTCAATGATGTCATTATCAAGGAGAACGCTTCCGCGCAAACCGTTGATCTGGAGGGGATTTTTGCGAGCGGTTTTGTATCGAACTCCCTGAGTGTGACCGCTACGAGTAGTAATACGAGTTTGGTTCCTAATCCGGTTGTGACTTATACGTCTCCTGATTCCATTGGCAGTCTGGCGTTTACTCCTGCGTCAAATCAGGTTGGTATCGCGACCATCACTGTGACCGTGGAAGATGGTGGCCTCGATGGCGTGCTCGGTACTACCGAGGACAACGCTATAATTCAGAGTACGTTTGATGTGGCAGTACTCAGTTACCTGGTCTTTACAGATTTGCGAGTGGTGGATACGCCAACGGTCGTACCCGCGAATGGTGAGATCGCAGAACTTCCAGCGAATCGGGATGGGGTGAATGAATGGGACACTTATTGGGTGGAGATCTGGGTCTCGACTCAAGAGCTGGACAGTCAGGGGATTGCCAAAGTTACATTGGACCTGGGCTATCAGACCGATTATAGCTCGGCGACAGAGATCAATTTCGGCCCTGCGTTTACACAGAATCAGACGGGGACCATTAACGATTTGACAGGAATGGTTGAGAGTCTGTCTGCGGAGACACCCATTGCAGATCTGGGAATCAACAGTCAAGTGTTGTTTGCCCGGATCAAATTTGAATCACTGATTGATGACCAGGTTACTCTCGATCTACCCGGCCAGAGCATCGGTCCGAACAATTTGGAATTTCAGATTCTCTCACCAAAATTAGATTTGGGGAATGTGTTGAACGTGACCCCCTATGTTGCCCCCGATATCGGTTCATCCATCTGGGCAAATCCATTTGACCTGAACGATAATGACATTGTTGATTTCCGCGACCTGATGCTGTTTGCCAGCGTTTACAGAGACAAGCCGAGCGAGTCGAGTAATGACTACTCCTGGTTTAGTGATTTTGATCAAAATGACCGAGTGAATTTTAGAGATTTGATATTATTTGCCACCAACTACAGAAAAAGTAAAGCGAATGATCCAGACGTCTATTATCCTTCGAGTTTTCCGGATGTCTGGGATGATTCGCTGCATGTCTCTCTAGAACCGCAGTCAAAAATAAAAGCAGCCAACTTGACACAGGCAGAAGCGGATCAGGTTTTAGAGAAAGCCATCGAACAGGTCAGTGAGCAGCTCACTGCCGAGATGAGCTAGGCCTTGTCAGGCGTTGAAGTCAAGGTCGTTGACCTGTCAGGTACGACTCTGGGTCGGGCTATTCCAGGTACGATTTATCTCGATGTGAATGCCGCCGGTCATGGATGGTTCGTTGATTCCACGCCACTCGATCACAGTGAATTTTCAGTCGATAGCCAGTTGTCCCTGATTGCTTTACCGGAGAGCGCCGCGGCGGGCCGCGTTGATTTGTGGACCGTGATACTGCACGAACTCGGTCATCTGATGGGTTACGAACATGAAGCTGAGGGTGTCATGGAAGAAACATTGGCGCCGGGAGTTCGCAAGCTGGCAGAGTGGGAAGAAACGAGCGATCTGTTTTTTGCTTCCGTACAGGAAGAAGCAGCATTACTCCCGTTTCAGGCTTGAGTGTATAGAAACGTATTCCCGAGAGTAAAATCAAGAATACGAAAAACTGATCGCGCGGCTGATTAAATTGACCATACGAGGTACATTAGTCATCTTCAGGTGGTGCGGGAAAGCTGATGACAGTCCCTTTTTTCTTTTTATCCTCTGGCTTTTCTTCGAACGATTTCAAATCAAACGAGAGTGCAGGAATCGCCGGAGGCGACTCTGGGATAGAAAGATCCGGTAGCGAGAGTGTGGGCAGTTTCGGTTCCGACTTCACCTGCAAAGGTTGTTCGTTCACAGGAAGCGGCGGTCTGTTTTCCTTTGAGAGCCGAGGGGTCTCTGGTGTGACTTTCGGTTTTTCGCGAACAATTCTCCTGCCGTCATCATTGATGGCGTTACCATGAAAGGCAATTCTCTGCCCTTGAATCTCTGCACCCACAATTCGAAAATGTTGACCAGGGGGTGGTTTCAGCGCGAATTTCATCGCAGGATTTCGATTTTGGGTATTGGATGATGCCAGCATCAGATCGAGAGAAGAACCATCGGGATATTTGAGACGTAATTTGGGTTGAGCGTCAGGCGCGGTGGAATTTGCAAAGGGATTACCAAAATCGGCAACGCGTTCAAATCGAGCCTGGATTTCATTTTTTCCCGCTACCAGTCTCGGTCGGGAATAGGTTTTGTTGGCCATGACCAGTTCTGAATTCGACATGTGCAAATGCCAGTTTCCCGTCGAGGTGATGACGATGTCGTCAGGACCAAAATGCAGTTGTTTATAAATATATAACGAAGATTCAATCTGGGCCGTGGTGACGGGAGGCGTTTTATTTGCTCCCAGAAACATGGCGCATTGAATCAAGGTCGGAACGGGCACTGATTGTACGATCTTTGGTTGACTCAACTGGGCCATCATCTTCTGTTTATTGTTGGTGGCGTAATAGAGTGAGAGCAATGCAACAGAACTCTGCTTTGATTCCAGATCCACATCAAGATTGCGCAAGATGGCTTCCTCGGCCTGCTCATTTTTCTGATACTTTTGCAATATTCTTGAGCAGAGCAGATTGGCTTCCCAGACATCGCTGGAATAGGTCTGTGATTTCAGGGCCATTTTTGCAGCGTCGGGTTGTCCCAGATAATCGCGTATTCCAGCCAGATTTGCAGTTCCTGAGGCCAGCATATCATCACGACGAAAAAAACCATCGCCGACGGTTTCAAGCTGTTTGTATGTATCAGAGGCTGCGAAGAGTTGTCCCTCAGATTGCTGAGTGCGTGCGACGTAGTACCAGTACGGCGGGTAATGGCTCATAAAGCGTTCCAGGCGCTTTAAAATTCGCAGGCGAACTCGAGGATTCGGTTCACGCATTGCCTGATCGAGCGATTCCAGATCGTCATCACGAATCAACCATTCATCGGGAATATTTTTCTCTTGCGCCAGTTTCCAAAATGTATCCATAAACAGAGTCGATCTGGAAATCACCGTTTCCATTCGTTTCTTGTCTACTCTCCAGACATCCAGATCTTTTTGTGCTTCGACATTTCGATAATCCCACCAGCTGTTGGCTCCATTGCGGACGGCATTGCCAAACTGCAGTGTTAAAACATCGGTGGTCAAGGCGAGCGCATTCGTCGCCATTTTCTGGCGTGAATGATATTTGTGTTTATTTTTGAAGTATTCTTTTTCCTGATCCGCGATATCAACCTGACCGATTTCGTCGAGGACCGAAGAATAAAGTTTGATAACTTCTTCGTCTCCCACGCCATTCAGATTCAGGTTATTCAGGATTTTTTCGCGTTCCTCATACATCACTTCTTTAGAGCCGGATTTCTTGATTCGATAGAAGGAAGCGCGGCAGTAGTTAAGTGCCACCGCGGTTTTGCCGGCTGAGGGATGCGGTTCTTTTTTGGTGTCTTCAGCGCGTAACAGGATCATCTCTGGCCCATTGAGTATGAAGGCAATCAGAAATAGAACTGTTGGAAATCGGAGAAGAGTCAGCATTGGATCTCCTTAACTGCCGATCAGTATCAGTAACAGTATTTTGGCAGGGCTGTATTTTTGGTCGTCAATGCGTTGTGCATTAATCATGGAAATTAATTTCATTACCATAAATTTACACCATGAATGAGTCCTGTGTTGGCTTTACCTGACTTTTTACTCGGTTTTTCGAGTCTCTGAACTCATTAAAGGCCGGTTGTGTAAAATGGGGTGAGTTTGTCAGGTATTTCCATGAATGGCATCCAGATTCTGATGAGTGGGGACAAAAAAATCCCACTGACCCTGGAAGGAATCAGTGGGATAATCGAATCAATCGAGTATTTTTAATACTCAGGCCGCTTGGGATTGTCGCGGTGTTTCTGAGTAAAGCGTGGGGAATTGTGAGGAAGAAAGTCGCCCCAGGCTTTCAGCGATACCTCTTATGACAGTTTCCTGTTGCGTTTCATGCAGTTCCGAGAAAATCGGCAGTGCCAGACACTCATTTGTCACAAGTTCGGTTTCTGGTAGATCTCCTGCCTGATAGCCGAGATATTGGAAGCATTGTTGCAGGTGTAAAGGACGGGGATAGTAAATGGCACATCCTATATGCTTTTCTCTCAAGTCATTAAGTACTTTATCCCGCTGTCCTCCTTTAACACGAATACTGTATTGATTGTACACGTGTCGCCGATCAGGCAGGACTGTTGGTGGATCGATGCAATCAAGTAACTGATAGTGACGGATCAGGGCATTATAGCGGCGTGCGTTTTCCTGACGCTCTGCAGTCCACAGGTCGAGGTGCTTTAACTTAACCCGTAAGACGGCAGCCTGTAATGCATCGAGTCGACTATTGATTCCAATTTCCGTGTGTTGATAACCGCCGACGTCTCCATGAACGCGCAAACGTCTGATGCGAGTGGCCAGTTCGGGATCGTCAGTAGTGACAAGCCCGCCATCTCCAGCACCTCCCAGGTTTTTTGTAGGGAAAAAGCTGAAGCAACCAATCGTACCTAAGACTCCCGCGCGTCGACCGCGATATTCCGCTCCAATGGCTTGTGCCGCATCTTCAATGACGGGAATTCCATTGCGAACGGCATTTCTCCAGATTGGTTCCATATCAGCACATTGTCCAAAAATATGAACCGGCATGATGGCCTTGGTGCGTTCAGTAATTTTACTCTCGATGGAGTCAGGGCAAAGATTCATGCTGACAGGATCAATGTCGGCAAATACGGGGGTTGCACCAACGCGAGCAATGGAGCTACCAGTGGCAAAAAAGGTGAAAGGGCTGGTGATGACTTCATCACCGGGTCCAATTTCCAATGCCATTAACGCCAATAGCAGGGCATCCGTTCCAGAGGCGACCCCAACGGCATTCCGGGAGTCACAATATTCAGCGATATCGCACTCAAATTCAGCGACTTCATCTCCAAGGACAAATGCCTGATCATCGAATACTCTCAGGACGGTTTCCTGAAGTTCGGCTTTAATTCTCTGATACTGGGCGACAAGATTGATGAAAGGGACAGGTGTGGGGGTGTTTTTGGTCATTCAGCGACTCCATTCGCTATGAGAATCCGGTTGGTTCCGTATTCAAAAACAGGTAAATTGGTAGTTTTGAGAGACTTAGTACACCTAGTTTTCGGTTAAGGTGCAGATATTTGGATCAGATTGAGTCATTTCCATCTTGGATTTGTCAGCCATGATTCAAAATTTCGTTGGTAGATTATGCCGAGAACCATTTTCTGTCAATATGTGTCGAACTGAAAAGTAGTGATGCCAGCGGTAGATTTTGAGAAGTTGTTGTCAGGCCTGTCAGAGCTAATTTTACAATCTGCCAATGATTGGCTTTCAGATTGCCGATAGTAGAAGCATTGTCAGTATTTATGCTCGATTTGACAGCCTTGACACCTGTTTTTACGAGTTCTAGGATGAACTGGCAATTCAAGGTTGAAACAAGATTCAAAAATCGACTATATAAGAATTATCTATCTGTCAGGTGCGAATTAGAGTGATTCCAAATGCCCGGCAGGTAGTCATTAGATATTTGAAGCCTATACTGTTTTAGTTGGTTTCAAACCAAGTGGTAATCTCCATCAGAGTAAAGTCCAGAAAGGAAAACTCATGACACACGTAGTTACAGAGGCTTGCTTCAATTGCAAATATACAGATTGTGTCGTAGTTTGCCCTGTTGAG